>JAESFS010000043.1_pt1 | contig 216838 bp, 204 predicted proteins | sample 9269441 | NCBI WGS metagenome assembly JAESFS01 (sample SAMN14502548, study PRJNA617105) | algae metagenome | isolation source: Scytolyngbya sp. HA4215-MV1 and co-occurring heterotrophs from sample from... | place: USA: Laie Falls, Oahu, Hawaii | collected 2010-08-22
GGCGCTACACCCACCGTAGTCATCCCCGGCCGGAGGCGCGAAGCGCCGTAGGGGAAGGGGATCCAGGAGAGCGTGCGAGCACGCCGGGAGCGTCCTTTGCAAAGGGGGGAACCCAGTCTCCTGGGTCCCCTTCCCTCGCTTCGCTCGCCGGGGATGACCCGCGTTGTTACCCCTACTTCATCAACCCCGCCGCCCGCAGCGCTGCGTGGATGGTGTTGGCAACCCCCTCGGGCACGCCTGCGAACGCCGGTTCCGGAGTCTCCTCCGGCTTCTCCGCCGGCTTGTCGGCCTTGGCCGAGCGCCTCGCCTTGTCCGCCCATTCGGCGGCTTCGGCGGGCTGGGGCTCCGGTTCGACGACGATCTCCGGCGCGGCCGGCTTTGCCGCCGGCTTGCCCGCCGTCGCCGAGGTCAGCCCCCACCCGGCGGCGATCACCTCCGTGGAGGACACGCCGACTTCCAGGAAGAACGCGCCCTCCTCGCCCAGCGCGGCGGCGGCGACGGGGGTGCCGTGGCCCATGCCGTCGATGATCACCTCCTCGACGCGGGGGCGTCCGTCGCCGCCCAGCCAGAGCCGGCGGCGGACGGGGCCGTCATCCTCCTCGATGGAGGGCGCGTCGACGAGGCCGTGCACGTCGAGCCACTGCTTCACGGTCTCCGCGCCGTTCAACGGCTTCACCGTGGTGTCGCTGGAGCCGTGCCAGACGGACACCGCCGGCCAGCGCTCCGGCTTCGGCGCGGCGGCGCGCACGAGGTCGCCCCATTCGCCGGGCTCGCGCTGCTGGCCTGAGAACATGGCCTGGAAGGCCTCCGGCACGCTCGTCGCCGCCCCATAGGGGAGCCCGCCGATCAGCGCGCCGGCCCGGAACGTCTCGGGATAGGCCGCGAGCATCACGCCCGCCATCGCCCCGCCCGCCGACAGGCCGGTGATGTAGACGCGCTCCGGATCGAGCGCATGGCTCGCCAGCATCACGTCGACCATGGCCTTGATCGAGCGCGCCTCGCCCGAGCCGCGCTTGATGTCGGGTTTCTGGAACCAGGAAAAGCAGGTCTTGGCGTTGTTGCCCTGCTGCTGCTCGGGGAACAGCACGGCGAAGCCCTCGCGGTCCGCGAGCGCGCTCCAGCCGCTGCCCCGGTCGTAGCCCAGCGCATCCTGCGTGCAGCCGTGCAGCACGACGACCAGGGGCGCGCCCGGCTTCAGGTTGGCCGGCGCATAGGCGAACATGCGCAGCTTGCCGGGGTTGGGGCTGAAGGATGGGGTCTCCACCAGCCGGTCCCCGGCCCGCCGCGACCGGGCGGAAGGCCTGGGAGACGATTTGGCCGACGATTTAGATGACAACCTGGCCGCCTTCGCCCCGCCCGAAGCGCCGGTTGTGAAGCCGCCCGCATCCAGCTCGCTCGCGGTCTTCATCAGGGTTTGCCACTGGCGGCGATACCGCGCGAGGTCGGCGGTCGTCTTGCCCAGCCCGAACAGCTTGCGGGCGCCCGGCATTTTTCGACTCAGCATGATTCTTCCTTTCGGCCGCGAAACGCGGTCACCCGAATTCAACGCCAGCTCTGGATGTTGGTTTCTGCGCTGCAAACTCGGCAGCGATGCGCATGTTGCAATGCACAATGAAACCAGAACATGGCCCCGCCGGGGCGTGAACGCAAGCCTCTCGACGCCCCCTCTCCTGCAATTCCGGGAGCCGCCCGGAAGCGGCTGCGGCCCATGGAACCCGCAGCCTTCGCGGGGGTTCTCACTGCGGCAGTTACAGCCCGGGCCGCGCAGCAGCGCGGGTCGAGGCACGCTCGAAACGAGTGCAGGAGGGACCCTTGCAGGACAATATTTCGCAGATGGGCGGGCAGACCCGCGACGTCACGGCCTTCTTCGCCACGCAGCAGGCCGCCGACAAGGCCGCCAAGGCCCTGAAGGACGCCGGCTTCGCGCCGGAGCGCGTGCGCATCAGCAATGGCGGCAATGGCGGCGGCGGGCACGGCTATGTCGTGACGGTCACGGCCAACGAAGCGGAGGTCGATCGCGCCTCCGAAATCCTGGATGACGAGGACACCCTGAAAATGGACGAGAAGCACGCAGGCGGAGGCGAGGGCCTCGGCCAGAAGATGAGCGGAATGGCGGGCCAGGCCGGCCAGTCGGCCCGCGAGGTGGCCGAGAACGTGTCGCAGAAGGCGGAAGACATGCGCCGCAGCGCCACGGACGCGGCCGGCAACGTCACCCGCAAGGCGCACGAGGCGGTGAACTCGCTGCGCGAGACCGTGCAGAGCGCGCCCGACATGGCCCGCGACATGCGCGACCGCGTCAACGCCAGTTCGGAAGCGGTCTCGGGCTACGTGCGGGACAACCCGCTGATGGCCGTGACGCTCGCCTTCGGCGTCGGCATGCTCTACGGCATGGCCCGCCGCCGCTAAGCGGGTTCGCCGCTCAGCGGCCGGCCAAAACGGCGTTCGCCGATTCGAACCTGTTGATTCGGAACGCCCGCGGCCCCAGGCTGTGGAAAGGCGGACCAGCAGCGGGGTCGCAATGCCAGCCTATGTGATCCTCGATGTCGAGGTGAAGGACGTGACGCGCTACCAGGATTTCATGGCCGGCGTGAAGCCGGTCATGGAAGCCGCGGGAGCGCGCTACCTCGCGCGCGGCGGCATCCACACCGTCCACGAGGGCGACTGGAGCCCCCGCCGCCTCGTCATCATGGAATTCCCCTCCGTCGAAGCCTGGGACGCCTTCTACGACAGCCCCGACTACCAGAACCTCCGCGCTCTCCGCGACGAGTGCAGCTCGGCGCGTCTGGTGGCCGTGGAGGGGGTGGAGTAGCGCCTCCAGGTCCGCCGCCGGGAAACTCTCTCCCGCGAAGCGGCGGAGATGTCCGCGAAGCGGACAGAGGGGGCCTGCCTCACAGTTCCTGCTCACGCCGGCCGCCCCCTCCCTGCCCTCCCCCGCTGCGCGGGAGAGGGTTCGCGGTTCACAGCGGCTTCGGGCCAGCTTCGATCTCGGCTCGCCGGCTTTCCAGAAGGGCGACGGCCGGGAAACTCTCTCCCGCGAAGCGGGGGAGATGTCCGCGAAGCGGACAGAGGGGGCCTGCCTCACAGTTCCTGCTCACGCCGGCCGCCCCCTCCCTGCCCTCCCCCGCTGCGCGGGAGAGGGTTCGCGGTTCACGGCGGCTTCGGGCCAGCTTCGATCTCGGCTCGCCGGCTTTCCAGAAGGGCGACGGCCGGGAAACTCTCTCCCGCGAAGCGGGGGAGATGTCCGCGAAGCGGACAGAGGGGGTCTTCACCTCGATGGCCGCCCCACGCCCACCGCCCCCTCCCTGCCCTCCCCCGCTGCGCGGGAGAGGGTTCACGGTTCACAGCGGCTTCAGCCCCGCCTCGATTTGCGCCCGCCGGCCTTCCAGGAACGGCGGCAGCGCGAGCTTTTCGCCGAGGCTCTCCAGCGGTTCGTCCGCCGTGAAGCCGGGCTCGTCCGTGGCGATCTCGAACAGGATGCCGCTCGGCTCCCGGAAGTAGAGGCTGCGGAAGTAGAAGCGGTCCACCTCGCCGCTGGAGGGGATGCGGAAGCCGCGCAGCCGCTCGGTCCAGCCGTGGTAGTCATCGAAGGTGGGCGTGCGGAACGCCACGTGGTGCACCCCGCCCGCGCCCTGCGACGCTTCCGGCAGGTCCGGCCGCACCGCGACGTGCAGCTCGGCGGCCGCCCCGCCCGGGCCCATCGCGTAGACGTGCACCCGGTGCTGCGGCGAGGCCGGGTCCGCATAGTCGCGCACCTCCTGCATGTTCATGACCTGCGTCAGCACGGCGTCGGTGCCGCGCAGGTCCGCGACGGTCAGCGTGATCGGGCCGAGGCCGCGGATCTGGTGCTCGGCGGAGACCGGGCTCTTCGCCCAGGCGTGGCTCTCGCCCTGCCCGCCGTCGTCGATCAGAGACAGGCGCTGGCCCTCGGGATCCTCGAAGTCGAGCGTCAGGCGGCCGTCGCGCTCGGCGACGTCGCCGTGCTTCACCCCGGCCTCCTCCAGCCGCTTCAGCCAGAAGACGAAGCTCGCCTCGCCCGCGATGCGCAGGCCCGTGCCGCTGATGCTGTTCGTGCCGCGCCGCTCGCGCGGGGCCGGCCAGTCGAAGAAGGTGAGGTCGCTGCCGGGCGTGGCGAGCCCGTCCGCGTAGAACAGGTGGTAGGCGCTGACGTCGTCCTGGTTCACGGTCTTCTTCACCAGCCGCATGCCGAGCGTGCCGGTGTAGAAGGCGTGGTTGCCGGCGGCGCGGGCCGTGATCGCCGTGAGATGGTGGATGCCCTGGAGGTTCAACATGGCGGGGGTCCTCATAATGCCGGGGGTCCTTTCGCCGGCCCGGATGGGACGGTGCTGACGCCGAGATAGGCGGACGCAGCGGACTTTACACGCCTGCGGCCGCCAGCGCCCGCTTGCAACGGCGCAAGATCCGGCTGGGCGCGCGGGAAAACAACCCTGGTCCGTCGCACCTGCTTGCCTGCTGCGCGCCTGCCCGCTTCAAAGGCACGGTTTTGCCTATTCAACTGGCAATCTGCCTCAGGAAAACTGAACCACTGGAACCGAGAAGCCTGATTGTCCGCACGCGGCCCCGCCCGCATCGTGATGCGTCAACCAGGGAGGCGCGCGATGCTCAGGACCGGCCGGCAGTACAGGGATTCGATCCGCGACGGACGGCGCGTCTGGATCGCCGGCGAGCGCGTCAAGGACGTGACCGCGCATCCGATGTTCAAGCCGCTCGTCGACATCCGCGCCCGCATCTACGACATGGCGCACGAGGACGAGCACCGGGACGCGATGTCCTACGAGGAGGGCGGCGAGCGCTTCGCCACCGGCGTAAAGCTCCCCTACTCGCAGGCGGACTGGCACGCCAAGCGCGCCGCCACCGACCGCGTGCTGGAGGAGGTCCGCGGCGTCGTCACCCGCGTCGGCGACGAGACCGTGGGCGAGATGTGGTCGCTCTACGACGGCCAGGACGTGCTGAACGAGGTCGATCCGCGGTTCTCCGCCAACATCCGGCGGCACATCGAGCTCGTCATCAAGAACGATCCCTTCCACGTCTCCGCCAACACCGATCCCAAGGGCGACCGCTCCAAGCGCCCGCAAGACCAGGATCCCGACATGCTGCTGCATGTCGTGAAGGAGACCGACGCCGGCATCGTCGTGCGCGGCGCCAAGTACGAGACGGCCGCGGCCTACGCCAACCAGGCCTTCGCAAAGCCCACCATCGCCAACTGGGGCGCCGACGCCATGTCGGACTACGCCGTGGGCTTCATCTGCGACCTCTCCGCGCCGAACCTGCGCTTCATCTGCCGCACGGGCTTCGCGGGCCGCGCCCCCGCGGAGGATTATCCGCTGTCCAACGCCTTCGACGAGGTCGACACCCTCGTGATCTACGACGACGTGCTGATCCCCTGGGAGAACATCCTGTTCTACAGGCACACGCGGGCGGCGCAGTTCATCCGCTCCACGCTGCACCGCTACTCGGCCTTCGCCTTCGTGCAGCGCATCCTGAAATACGCCGACATGATGATCGGCGCGGCGCTGTGGAACGCCAAGCAGACGGGGCTCGAGCACCAGCAGGCCGTGCAGGAGAAGCTGGCCACGCTCGCGGTGTACCGGGAGGGCATCAACGCCTACCTTACGGCGGCGATCGCCACGGCAGAGCCGAGCCCGGCGGGCCTCCTGATGCCCAACCAGTCCATGCTGTTCACGGGCCGGGTGCATGCCTGCTCACAATTGCATCACATGATGCACCTCGCCCGCGAGCTCTGCGGCGGCCAGATCTGCGTCACCCCGGACGCGGTCAATTTCCGCGATCCCGAGGCGGGGCCCTGGCTCGACAAGTTCTACACGCTGAACGACAACTGGGCCTCCGAGGACCGGCGCAAGCTGCTGGCCTTCGCCCGCGACCTGCTCAACTCCGACTATGCCGGCCACCGGCTCACCTTCCAGCTCTTCGCCCAGGCCCCGCCCTTCGCCCATCTCGGCGCGGTCTACCGTAATTTCGACTGGTCGGAGCCGCTGCGCTTCGCCAAGGCGTCCGCCGGCCTGTCGGACCGCATCGACGGCCCCGCGCGGATCGCCGCCGAATAGGAGGGGCCCATGGCTCACGAGCGTTTCCGCAAGTTCAACACGCGCGACACCTACCCCGAGCAGAAGCTCGACAACGACCTTTGCCAGGTGGTGAAGGCTCGCGGCACGATGGTGTTCGTCCGCGGCCAGGTCGGCCAGGATCTCGACAGCCGCGAGAACGTCGGCCTGGGCGACCCCGAGGCCCAGACGGAGAAGGCGATGCGCAACATCGCCATGCTCCTCGCGGAGGCCGGCTCCGAACTGTCGCACATCTGCAAGATCGTCATCTACATCACTGATCCCCGCTACCGCGAGACGGTCTACCGGGTCATCGGACGCCACCTGAAGGGCGTCTTCCCCGTGTCCACCGGCCTCGTCATCTCCGCCCTGGCCCGGCCGGAATGGCTCGTCGAGGTCGACGTCACCGCGGTGATCCCCGATTGAGCCCTGCAAGCGCGCCTCTCGAAGAGGCGGTCAACCGCATCTTGCATCACCGCAGGGCGCAGCACGTCACCCTCCCCTCGAGGGGGAGGGTCGGACCGCGAAGCGGTCCGGGATGAGGTGACGCCGGGCATCGAGCCTGACGCCGACGTGTTGCGCGGAGCGGGCCACATCCCCTTCAAAAGGGGAGGTGAAGCGAGAGCCCTCCGCGCCTATACGAGAAACCTCCCGGTGTGGGATGCGCCGTCGCATGGACGGATGATCGAAACCGGCCGCCCCGGCCCATGTGGAACACGCCCCATGACCTTCTCCATCGTCGCCCGTTGCTCCCGGACCGGCATGTTCGGCATGGCGGTGTCGTCCTCCAGCCCCGCTGTGGCGGCGCGCTGCGCCCATGCGCGGGAGGGCGCGGGGGCGGTGGCGTCGCAGAACATCACGGACCCCACGCTCGGCGCACGCGGGCTCGACCTGATGGCGCAGGGGCTGAGCGCGCCCCAGGCGCTGAAGCGCATCGTCGAGGCGGCTCCCAACATCGCCTTCCGCCAGCTGGCGCTGATCGATCGCGAGGGCGGCACGGCCGTCTGGTCCGGACCGCGCACGCTGGGGCTCCACGCCGCGCATGAGGGCGCGGACTGCGCGGCGGCGGGCAACCTGCTGGCCGATGCGGCCGTGCCGCGCCGCATGGTGGAGGCGTTCGAGGCGCTCGATGGGCACGCGCTGGGGGACCGGCTGGTCGCCGCCATGCAGGCCGGCCTCGCGGCGGGCGGCGAGGCGGGACCGGTGCATTCGGCCGGCCTGCTCATGGTGCGCGACGTCGCCTGGGCCGTCGCGGACCTGCGGGTGGACTGGACGCAGGGCGACCCGATCGCCGAACTCGCCGCGCTGTGGGAGCTCTGGAAGCCGCAGATGGACGACTACGTCGCCCGCGCGCTCGATCCCGGCTCGGCCCCGGCCTATGGTGTCGCCGGCGACCCGTAGGGAAGCCCGGGAGAAACCCTGCGGGACCCATGCGCTTCACGCTGAAACAGCTCGGCTATTTCGTCGCCGCCGGCGAGTCCGGCAGCATCACGCTGGGGGCCGAGCGGGCGAACATCTCACAGCCGTCCATCTCCGCCGCCATCCAGCAGCTGGAGCAGGAGTTCGGGGTGCAGCTCTTCGTGCGCCACCACGCGCAGGGGCTCTCGCTGACCCCCGCCGGCGAGCGCATGCTCCGCTCGGCCAAGGCGCTGCTCAGCCAGGCGGAGGACCTCTACGGCGTCGCCGACGAGGTGTCCTCCGCCGTCACCGGCCCGCTCGCCATCGGGGCCTTCCCCACCTTCGCGCCCCTCGTTCTGCCGGAGCTGCTGCGCCGTTTCGCCGAGCGCCACCCCCGCGCCCGGCTCGACGCGGTCACCGGCGACCAGGTGATGTTGCTGGGCGCGCTGCGCCGCGCCGAGATCAGCGCCGCCATCACCTACGACCTCGAGATCTCCGACGGCGTCGCCTTCGAGCCCCTGGCCGAGCTGCCGGCTCATGCGCTGCTGCCGGCCGGTCACACGCTGGCGGGGCGTGCCAGCGTGGCGCTGGAGGAGCTCGCGGAGCTGCCGTATGTCGAACTCGAAATGCCGCTGAGCCGGGACTATTTCCGCTCCCTCTTCGCCCAGCGGTCGCTGGCGCCGAAGGTCGCGGCCAGGGCCGAGACCATGGACCTCGTGCGCGGCTATGTCGGCGGGGGGCTCGGCTATTCGCTGATCAGCGCGCGGCCCGCCAATCGGGCGGCCCTCAACGGCGGCGGCCTCGCCTATGTGCCGCTGGACGGCCCGGCCCGGCCGATGATCTGCGGCATCGCCACGCTGAGGAACCTGCGCAAGACGCGCGCGGTGGAAGCCTTCGAGGCGGAATGCCGCGCGCTGATCGGCGGGGCGGGTTTCCCCGGCGCGGTCCAGGAGTGACCACGCCGGGCCTCGTCCCCCGCCCGCTCCGGGCGCATCTGCAACTGGATGAGAAAGGCGCCGTGTGCGGCGCCCCGGAAGGCCGCATCTCTTCACCCCTCCCTCGCGGGGCAGGTGAAGGCTTGGCCATTGCGCCGGGAAATGCTGCGATAAGCATTTCCAATTTCCGGCTTCCGGCTTTCCCCGCCACGCTGGAAAAATCGGGACCGTGGCGTCCGGAGAGGCCGGAATAGGCCCCCGCAGGCTCGGCTCACCCGCGACGCTGGCACGCTGGTTGCCTGTGTGAAAACGTTTCGACCGCTCCGATCGGCGCTCTCTGGCGGGAGCTTCGTGTGGTCTCAGGAAGGGGCGGGCGCTCGGGCGCCCTGATGCAGCGTGCTGAAGATGACCGCCACCGACACGATCGGAGGGTTCTCCGGGGTCCAGAAGACCTACGACGGGGAAACCCTCGTCGTGAAGAACCTGAACCTGGACATCCGCCGGGGCGAGTTCCTCACGCTCCTGGGTCCCTCCGGCTCCGGCAAGACCACCACGCTGATGATGCTCGCCGGCTTCGAGGCGCCGACCATGGGCACCATCATGCTGGAGGGCCGGCACATCACGAAGGTGCCGCCCGAGAAGCGCGACATCGGCATGGTGTTCCAGAACTACGCCCTCTTCCCGCACATGACGGTGGCCGAGAACGTCGCCTTCCCCCTGAACGTCCGCAACGTGCCCAAGGCCGAGTGCGACGCCCGGGTGAAGAAGGCGCTCGAGATGGTGAAGCTGGGCGGCTTCGCCGCGCGCCGGCCGGGCCAGCTCTCCGGCGGCCAGCAGCAGCGCGTCGCCCTCGCCCGCGCGCTGGTCTTCGAGCCCAAGCTGGTGCTGATGGACGAGCCGCTGGGCGCGCTCGACAAGCAGCTGCGCGAGCAGATGCAGATCGAGATCAAGCACATCCACGAGGATGTCGGCGTCACCGTCGTCTACGTCACCCACGACCAGAGCGAGGCGCTCACCATGTCGGACCGCGTCGCCGTGTTCAGCGACGGCGTGATCCAGCAGATCGCCTCCCCGGAGGAGCTTTACGAGCGGCCGGTGAACTCCTTCGTGGCCCAGTTCATCGGCGAGAACAACCGGCTCAACGGCACGGTCGAGAGCGTCTCGGGCGGCGATTGCGCCGTCAGGCTCGACGACGGCAGCCTCGTCTCCGCGCTGGCCGTCAACATCGGCTCCGGTGTCGGGGCCAAGACCAGCCTCTCGCTGCGGCCCGAGCGCGTGAAGATCGCGCCCGCGCCGGGCAGCCTGCCCAACATGTTCGAGGCGGTGGTGGAGGAGCTGATCTATCTCGGCGACCACACCCGCGCGCGGGTGGCGCTGTGCGGGACGCGCAGCTTCATCGTCAAGGTGCCGAACGCCGAGGAACGCCCGCCGCTCAGCGTGGGCGAGAGCATCGGCGTGGGCTGGAAGACGCAGGATTGTCGGGCGCTCGATGCGTTCTGACACGGCCCGCGACCCCCGGGAGGGGCACGGGATCACATCGGACGGCCCGACGCACGGGCCACATGAGGGGAAGACGGAAATGAAGTTCAACACCATGCTGAGCGGCCTGCTGGCCGGTGCAGCCATTCTCGCGGCGGGCGCGGCGAACGCGCAGGACCTCACGATCACGTCGTGGGGCGGCGCCTACCAGAAGAGCCAGGACGAAGCCTACTTCAAGCCCTACGCGGCGAAGTTCGGCTCCAAGATCACGCAGGAGGAGTACAACGGCGAGATCTCCAAGATCCGCGCCATGGTGCAGTCCGGCAAGACCACCTGGGACGCCGTCGACGTCGACGCACAGACCGCGCAGCAGGGCTGCGACGAGGGCATCCTGCTGCCGATCGACTATTCCAAGTTCGGCGGCAAGGACAAGTTCGTGAAGGGCTCGACCTTCGAGTGCGCCCTGCCCACGATCATCTATTCCACGATCTTCGCCTACGACGCCGACAAGATCAAAGACGGCCCGAAGACGATCGCCGACCTCTACGACACCAAGAAGTGGCCGGGCAAGCGCGCGCTGCAGAAGAGCCCCTTCGGCAACATCGAGTTCGCGCTGGTCGCCGACGGCGTGCCGTCCGACAAGGTCTACGAGGTCATGAAGACCAAGGAAGGCATCGACCGCGCCTTCAAGAAGCTCGACACCATCAAGAAGGACGTCGTCTGGTGGGAGGCCGGCGCGCAGCCGCCGCAGCTCCTCGCCTCCGGCGAAGTGGTGATGGCGACCGCCTGGAATGGCCGCATCTTCAACGCCAACAAGCAGGACAAGAAGAACTTCAAGATCGTCTGGGACGCGCAGCTGCAGGACTGGGACCTGTGGGCGATCCCCAAGGGCGTGAAGAGCGTCGAGAACAGCTACAAGTTCCTTGAGTTCGCCACGAGCCCGGCCCAGCAGGCCGAGCAGACCAAGTGGATCTCCTACGGCCCCGCGCTGTCCGAGGCCATCAAGCTGGTCGCCGCCGACACGGTCAACGACCTGCCGACCTCCCCGGCGAACTCGGCCAACGTGATCGTCTCCAACCCGCAGTTCTGGGGCGACAACGGCGAGGAGCTGCGCAAGCGCTTCAACACCTGGCTGGCCCAGTAAAGCCTCGATCTGAGTACGCCCCGCTCCCCGACATGGGGAGCGGGGCGCCTCTGGAAACGCGACGCATGCGAGCCCGCCCATGACCGCCGCCACCGACCGGACGCTGGCTCTCACCACATCGGACGGCGTTCCGCTGAAGATCAGCCTGCGCCGGGCCGAGCGGCGCGCCATGATCCACTCGCTGCTGCTGGTGGCCCCGCTGCTGGCCTTCATCGTGGCGAGCTTCGCGATCCCCATCGCGGTGATGCTCTACCGCTCCATCGACAATCCCGAGGTGGCCGACACCCTGCCCCGCGTCACCGCGGCGCTGAACGGCTGGGACGGCAATGCGCTGCCCGGGGAGCCCGTCTTCGCCGCCATGGCCGAGGACCTGAAGCAGGCGCAGAAGGACCGCACCGTCGGCCTCGTCGGCAAGCGCGTGAACTACGAGGTGCCCGGCGCCCGCAGCAAGTTCCTCAAGGCCGGCCGCGACATGCAGAACATTGAGCGCGGGCCGTGGAAGGACGCGCTGCTGGCCAGCGATCCGCTGTGGGGCGATCCCACGTTCTGGACCGTCCTGAAGCGCACCGGCCAGCGCACGACGCCGTTCTACCTGCTCTCGGCGCTCGACCTGCGCCAGGACGAGCGGGGCGCCGTCGCCCGCACCTTCCCCGACCAGGCGATCTTCATCGACGTCTTCGCCCGCACCCTGTGGATCAGCCTGCTCGTCACGCTGGCGACCCTCGTGCTGGGCTACCCCATCGCCCATCTCCTCGCCGGCCTGCCGCAGCGCTGGAGCAACATCCTGATGATCCTGGTGCTGCTGCCCTTCACCACCTCGATCCTCGTGCGCACCACGGCCTGGGTGGTGCTGCTGCAGACCAACGGCGTCGTCAACGACCTCATGATGTGGACCGGCCTCATCTCCGAGCGCGTCCAGCTCATCTACAACCGCGGCGGCACGGTGCTGGCGATGACGCACATCCAGCTGCCCTTCACCGTGCTGCCGATCTACTCGGTGATGAAGACGATCTCGCCCAACCACATGCGCGCCGCTCGCTCGCTCGGCGCGGGCCCGGTCTATGCCTTCTGGCGCGTCTACGTACCCCAGACCATGCCCGGCGTGGGGGCGGGCTGCCTGCTCACCTTCATCCTGTCGCTCGGCTACTACATCACGCCGGCGCTGGTGGGCGGGCCGCTCGACCAGATGGTCAGCTACTTCGTCGCCCTCTACACCAACCGCGAGCTCAACTGGGGCCAGGCCTCGGCGCTCGGGGCGGTGCTCCTCGCCGTCACGATGGCCTTCTACGCGGTGTTCAACCGCTTCGTGGGCATCGACAAGGTCAAGCTGGGCTGAGCCATGCAGATCCCGCCCTATGCCTCGCCCGCCGAACGCGCCATGGCCTATGCGTTCTATGTGTTCTGCGGCCTCGTGTTCTTCTTCCTGATCGCGCCGATCCTGGTGATCATCCCGCTCTCCTTCTCCAGCGAGCCCTGGTTCACCTATCCCCTGCCCGGCCTGTCGCTGCGCTGGTACGACGATTTCTTCTTCTCGGACCGCTGGCAGATCGCCATCAAGAACAGCCTCATCGTCGGCGTCGCCTCCACCATCCTGGCGACCTCGCTCGGCACGCTGGCCGCGCTCGGCCTCAGCCGCGGCAACGTGCCGTTCCGCGGCCTCGTGATGAGCATCCTGATATCGCCCATGGTGGTGCCGGTCGTCATCACGGCCGTGGCGATGTACTTCGCCTACGCCTCCGTGGGCCTGAACAACACCTATCTCGGGCTGATCCTGGCCCACACCGTGCTCGCGACGCCCTTCGTCGTGATCACCGTCACCGCCACGCTGACCGGCTTCGACCGCTCGCTCCTGCGCGCCGCCGCCTCACTGGGGGCCTCGCCCGCGACCACGTTCCGCAAGGTCACCCTGCCGCTCATCGCGCCGGGCGTCATCTCGGGCGCGCTGTTCGCCTTCGTCACCTCCTGGGACGAGGTGGTGGTGGCGCTGTTCCTGTCGAGCCCGGAGCAGCGCACCCTGCCGCGCCAGATGTTCAGCGGCATTCGTGAGCAGATCAGCCCCACCATCACCGCCGCCGCCACCTTCCTCGTGCTCCTCGCCGTCCTGCTGATGACCACGATGGAGCTCCTGCGCCGCCGCAGCGAGAAGCTGCGCGGCCTGCCCGGCTGAGGCGGGGACGTGCCCGCCAACGCCCATCTCCGTACGCCGGCCGCCCCCCATCTCCCTCGTGCCGGGGAAGTCCCGGACGCCAGTCCGGGACTGTCTCGAAGCACCTTCCAATGATCCCCGAAGCTCGCGGCGGCGCGTTCCCGCCGCCCCACTGACGACAGGACTCCCCGCATGAGCACCCACGGCTACCAGTCGGGCCGCCTCGATCTGCCCTTCGTCGGGCATTGCACCTTCGGCAAGCGGCCGGTCTGCACGGATTGGGACGCCATCGACGCCGACGTGGCGGTGCTCGGCATCCCCTACGACATGGGCACGCAGTACCGCGCCGGCGCGCGCTTCGGGCCGCGGGCCATCCGCGAGGCGTCGACGCTGTTCTCCTTCGGCCATGGCGGCGCCTACGACCACGAGGACGACGCCACCTACCTGCCGCTCGACCAGGTGCGCATCGTCGACGTCGGCGACGCCGACATCGTGCACACCGACACGGTGAAGAGCCACGCCAACGCCGAGCTTGCCGTGCGCAAGATCCTGGAGCGCGGGGCGATGCCGCTGGTGCTGGGCGGCGACCACGCCGTCAACATCCCCTGCATCCGCGCCTTCCGCGATTTCGGGCCCATCCACATCGTGCAGTTCGACGCCCATCTCGATTTCGTCGACGTCCGCCACGGCGTCACGGAAGGCCACGGCAACCCGATGCGCCGCGCCGCCGAGCAGGACCACGTCACCGGCCTCACCCAGCTCGGCATCCGCAACGTCTCCTCGACCGCGAAGGAGGGCTACGAGGACGCCCGGGCGCGCGGCTCCTCCATCCTCTCCGTCCGGCAGATCCGCAGGCTCGGCAAGGACGCCGTGCTCGCCACGATCCCGGACGGGGCGCGCTACTACGTGACCATCGACATCGACGGCTTCGATCCCTCGATCGCGCCGGGAACGGGCACGCCGAGCCATGGCGGCTTCCTCTACTACGAGGTCATGGAGCTGCTGCAGGGGCTGGTGAAGAAGGGCGAGGTGGTCGGCATCGACTGCGTGGAGGTTGCGCCGGCCTACGATCCGTCGGGCATCACCGGCTTCCTCGCCGCGCAGGTGCTGCTGAACTTCCTCGGCTACATCTTCCATGAGAAGTCGTCGCGCAAAGGCTGACGGGGCCCGCGGCCATCCATTCCTGGAGGCCGGCCGCATCCGGAGACGTCACGATGGGCGAACTGGCTGAATTCGTGCATGCTCGCTCGCCGAACCCGGCGAACCCACGGCCGCATCGCATGCGCAACATTCCGACCGACCTCCTGCACGCCTTCGTCACCGTCATCGACCTGAAGGGCTACACCCGCGCGGGCGAGCGGCTGGGGCGCTCGCAACCCGCCGTCAGCCTGCAGATGAAGCGGCTGCACGACATGCTGGGCCTGCCCCTGTTCGAGAAGGAGGCGAGCGGCACCCAGCTCACCGAGGCCGGCGAGATGGTGGCGAGCTATGCCCGCCGCATGCTGGCCCTCAATGACGAGTTGCTGCTGCGGCTCACGGCCCGCACCGCGCATGGCCGGCTGCGCATCGGCATCCCCAGCGACTACGCCGACATGCTGATGCCGCGCCTGATGGAGGGCTTCGCGCGCGAGCATGCCGAGGTCAGCCTCGACGTCGTCTGCGACGTCTCGCACGAGCTGCTTCGCGGACTGCGGCAGGGCCTCTTCGACATCGTCATCGCGATGACGGCGGACGGCCCGGCCGAGGGCGCGTTCCTCACCTGGCGGGAGACGCTGAGCTGGGTCGGCGCGCCGGACGCCCCCGCCGCAGACGAGACGTTCCGCCTCGTCTGCTATCCCGAAGGCTGCGTCTACCGCCGCAACATGCTCTCGGCCCTGCAGCGCGAGGGCCGCGGCTTCGAGATCGTCTACACCAGCCCAAGCCTGTCCGGCATCGAGGCCGCGGTGTCCAGCGGCTTCGGCGCGACCGTGCTCGCCGACCGCCTCGTCCCGGCCAGGCTGCGCCGCCTGGCGGGCTCGGACCGCCTGCCCTCGCTGGCGGACGTCCATGTCGGCATCTACTTGCGGGCCGATGGCCGCACCGGCGTCGCCGAAACCCTCGCCGCCCGCTTCGCCGACGTCTTCTCCGACGCCGCGCAGGCCGCGACCGCAGCCGAGGTGGCCTGAATCCGGCGGAGGTAGCCGAACGGCCGGGAGCGCGGGAAACTCTCTCCCGCTAAGCGGGGGAGATGTCCGCGAAGCGGACAGAGGGGGTCTGCCTCACGGTGACTGCCTCAAAATCCCTGCCCCACGCCGGCCGCCCCCTCCCTGCCCTCCCCCGCTTCGCGGGAGAGGGTTCACGGTTCACAGCGGCTTCAGGCCGGCCTCGATCTCCGCGCGACGGCCTTCCAGGAAAGGTGACGGCGGGGAAACTCTCTCCCGCGAAGTGGGGGAGATGTCCGCGAAGCGGACAGAGGGGGTCTGCCTCACGGTGACTGCCTCAAAATCCCTGCCCCACGCCGGCCGCCCCCTCCCTGCCCTCCCCCGCTTCGCGGGAGAGGGTTCACGGTTCACAGCGGCTTCGATCTCGCCCCGCCAGCCTTCCAGGAAAAGGCGGCAGCGCGCGCCTTTCGCCGGGGGGAGCGTTCTTTGACGGCGGACCCCTTCGGCTCTGCGTCTCCAGCCCGGTGACCCCGCGCGTCAGCGCTTCCCCACTCCCGCAGCCATCAGGCAAAGAATCTCGAACATCAGGCTCGCCGCCACCAGCGCCGTATTGCCGGAGGGGTCGAACGGCGGGGACACCTCCACCACGTCGGCGCCCACCAGGTTGAGCCCCAACAGGCCGCGCAGCATCTTCTGCGCCTCGGCGGGCGTATAGCCGCCGATCTCCGGCGTGCCGGTGCCAGGCGCGAAGGCGGGGTCGATGCCGTCGATGTCGAAGGAGAGGTAGGTCGGCCCATCGCCCACCACGCGGCGCGCCTCGGCGACGGCCTTGTCCGGGCCCATCTCGAAATACTCCTCGATGGTGATGATGCGCACGCCCTGCTGCTCGGCCCAGTCATTGTCGTCCAGTGCGTAGAGGCCGCCGCGGATCCCGATCTGGATCGTGCGGCGCGGGTCGAGCACGCCTTCCTCGATGGCGCGGCGGAACGGCGTGCCGTGGGTGTATTTGTGGCCGCCGAAATAGCTGTCCCAGGTGTCGGAATGGCTGTCGAAATGCACCATGCCGACCGGCCGCTCCCGGGCCGCAGCGCGCAGCAGGGGGAGCGAGACGAGATGGTCGCCGCCGGCTGCCAGCGGCAGGATGCCCTTGCCGATCATCTCCGCCGCGAAGCCCTCGATCCGGGCGAGCGAGTCCATCAGGTCCGCCGGGTTCACCGGCGCGTCGCCGAGGTCGGCGCAGCGCGCCAGTTCGAAGGGATAGATGCCCAGCGCCCGGTGCGCGCGCCGCATCAGCGACGACATCTCCCGGATCTGGCGCGGCGCATGGCGCGGCCCGGTGCGGTTCGTCGTGCCGAGATCGAAGGGCACGCCGAAGAGCCCGATGTCGAGCCCGCCCGCCGCGATCTCCGCAAGCTGCACATGCGGCAGGCGCATGAACGTGGAGATCTGCGAAAAGCGCGGCCAGATGTCGGAGGGAAGCGGCTGGAAATCGGAAGACATGAGGGACTCGCTGGCCAAGGGGACGAGCCGATCCGTCCACGCGGGGCGGAGGGTGTCAATCGTGATCGCCATGCCTGCCGCCCCCCTGCGCCAGCCGAAGACCAAATGTCCGTCCCGGCGGGCCTGCCGCGCTGGCGCGGGGCTTGCCTTTGCCGGCGGGGCCGTCAGGCTGCATCGCGCCCGCCCGCCTGGCCAGTTCGAGGAAGAACCGCGTGTCCGTCGCCACCTCCCGCCGTCCCCTGCCCCGCTCCCTCTACGCCGAGACGGCGCGGCCTGCTCCCGCCGAGGACCGCCTCGATGGCGACTGCACGGTCTCCGTCGCCATCGTCGGCGGCGGCTTCACCGGGCTGTCGGCGGCGCTGCACCTCGCCGAAGCCGGCACGGACGCCATCGTCCTGGAGGCCAACGAACCCGGCTGGGGCGCTTCGGGCCGCAATGGCGGCCAGGTCAATCCCGGCCTGAAGCACGAGCCGGAGGACATTCTCGCGCGCTGGGGCGAGGATCTCGGCGGGCGCATGATCGCCATGTCCGGCGGCGCGCCGGAGCTCGTCTTCTCGCTGGTCGAGCGCCTCGGGCTGCAGTGCGAGGCGCTGCGCGGCGGCACCATCCGCGCCGCGGTGTCGCCCGGCAGCGACGCCACGGTCCGCCGCTCCGGCGAGCAGTGGATCGCCCACGGCGCGCCCCTGGAGCTGATGGACGCGGCGCGCTGCGCCGAGATGGTGGGCACGCCGCACTATCGCTTTGCCTATCACGACCGGCGCGGCGGCATGGTGAACCCGCTGGGCTACGCCCGCGGCCTCGCCGAGGCGGCGCGCAAGTCCGACGGCCGCAACGCCGGGGCGCGGATCTGCTCGGATTCGCCGGTCACCACGATGCGGCGCGACGGCTCCGCCTGGGCGCTGCAGACGCCGCGCGGCACGGTGCGCGCCGAGCATGTCGTCATCGCCACCAACGGCTACACGGGGCCGCTCTGGCCGAAGCTGGAGCAGTCCGTCGTGCCGGTGTTCAGCGCCATCGCCGCCACGCAGCCGCTGCCGCCGGAGATCGCCGCCGCCATCATGCCGAAGCGGCCGGTGCTCTACGAGATCTCACACCGCTTCGCCTACTACCGCATCGATGCGAACAACCGCTTCCTGATGGGCGGGCGCAGCGTGATGCGCGACACGGGCGACCCTGCCGACTACCGCTGGCTCGTCGCCCACGCCATCGAGCTGTTCCCGGCGCTGGCGAAGGTGGCGTGGACGCACACCTGGAACGGCCAGGTCGCCATCACGCCGGACCAGTATCCGCACCTGCACGAGCCGGAGCCCGGCGTGCACATCGGCCTCGGCTACAACGGGCGCGGCATCGCCATGGCGACGGCCATGGGGCGGCTGCTGGCGCAGCGCGTGCTGGGCGCGCGCGACGACGAGCTCTCGCTGCCTCTCACCCCCATCGAGCCGATGCTGTTCCATCGCTTCTGGCGCACCGGCGTCGCCATCCGCATGGCGACCGGCGCGATCCGGGAGCGGATCGGAATTTGACGGAATCCGGCTGCAGAATTCCCAATCCAGCCTAGCCCGAGCCACAATCGGGCCGGAAAGCGCGGCGACACATGGCGTATTCCACCTCAGGGGATCACGCGAATGGCCGCGCTGCGCAAAACCGGTTTGCTGCACTCCTTCACCGGGGCCGCCGCCCGCCTGGCGGGCTCGGTCGCCATGCAGGTGACCGTGTCGGCCTGCACGGCCGTCGTCATCGGCCTGACGGGCACCGCCTGGCTGACGCAGGCCAACGGCCCGGCCAGCCCCGCCGCCGCGCCCCAGCCCGTCCTCGTCGTCGCGCCCGCCGCGGTGCTGCCGCCGGCCGCGCTGCAGCCCACCAGCTTCGCGTTCGGCGGCGTCGATGCGCTCCACGCGCCCACCGCATTCCCGATGGAGGAGGAAGCCCGCTTCAGCCTGTCGCTCTCCCGGCCCTACAAGGTGCTCGCCGCCGCGCGCTGGCAGGACGAGCCGTCGCCCGGCCTCGACCAGGAAGAACTCACCCGGCTGACCCAGCTGACCGAGCCGCAGCCGCAGAGCCAGGTCCACCGCCGCCGCGCCGTCGGCGAGGCCGCGCATGGCGAGCCCGGCGCGGTCGCCGTCGCGCTGCCGCCGCCGCGCCCGCTGGACCTCGCCGCCTTCGCCAGGCCCACGGCGGCGGAGCAGGCCCCGTCTTCGCTCGATGCGGTCCCGCCATCGCCGGAAACGGTCCCCGCGGCGCAGCCCTATGCGCCCGCCGAAGCGCCGCGCTTCGTGATCCTGCCCGAACGCCTGCTGCCGCGCCCCGCCGAACTCGCCGGCGCCGTCGTCTCTTCGGTCACCGACCGCGCCGACGCCGCCCGCTCCGCCCTGCTCCGCACCGTGTCCTGGGCCGCGAACTCAGTCGGCGCCACCGCTCCGGGGAACTGACGGGCGGATCACACCGCCGGTCATCCCCGGCGAGCGAAGCGAGGGAAGGGGATCCAGGAGACTGGGCTCGATGCTGGTGGAGGGTTCCCGCGCCATGCCGGCTTACCCAGTCTCCTGGATCCCCTTCCCCTCCGGCGCTTCGCGCCTCCGGCCGGGGATGACGGCCGTGGCTGAACTATTGCAGGAGCGTCCCCCTCGCCCTCACGGCTCCTCGGAGTAGCGCTCCTCCAGCCACGGATCCGCGTGGTTGTGATAGCCGCGCACCTCCCAGAAGCCAGGCTTGTCCTGCGGCGTGAACTCGATGCGCTTGATCCACTTGGCGCTCTTCCAGAAATAGAGCTTGGGGATCACGAGCCGCACCGGCCCGCCATGCTCGCGGCTGATGGGCTTGCCTTCCCAGGTGGTCGCCAGAAGCGCGTCCGGCGCGGCGAAGTCCTCCAGCGAGACGTTGGTGGTGTAGCCGTCATAGCTGTGCAGCACGACGAAGCGGGCCTCGTCGCGCGGGGCCACCGCATCCAGCAGGTCGTGCGTGGAGACGCCCTCCCAGCGGTTGTCGTAGCGCGACCACGTCGTCACGCAGTGGATGTCGGAGACGAAGCTCGACTGCGGCAGGGCGGCGAAGGCGCTCCAGTCCCAGTGCGCGGGCCTGTCCACGAGGCCGTCCACGTCGAGCGTCCAGCGCTCGCGCAGCACCTGCGGCTGCAGGCCGAGGTCGAGCACCGGCCAGTCGTTGACGAGGTGCTGTCCCGGCGGCAGGCGCTCGCCCTCCGGCCGCAGCGGCTTGCCGGTGATGAACCGGCCCTCCTGCGCCCAGCGCTGCTTGGTGCGGGTGAGCTTCGTCTCGGGCGCGGCGGCCGCCTCGGCCGCGTCGCGCGGCTCGTCCGGCCGCTCGCCGTCACGTGAGTCGTCATGCTGGGTCATGGCGCGCCTCGTTTTCCACCGTTGCCGTGCAGGCCAAAGTGGCTGCTTTCCCCGCCAAGGCAAGCCGCGAATGGCCCAAAACCGGCATTCTTGATGCCCTTGTGATGCGCCGTGAACGAAGGATCAGCCGCGCTTTGACGGGAACGCAACCCAGCGCCGCGCGGTTTTCCCGGGCCATGCTTTCGCCACGGCGCTCCGCTCTCTCGCGGGCCGGAGCACGCTGATCCGCCCCCGGAGTTCCGTTGTTCGACAGTCCCGACCGCACGGCCTTCCTGACGACCATCGGCCCGCCGCGCGCGCCGTCGCCCCGCGGCGACGGCCGGGCGGAAGGCGTGGGCGAAGGCTTGGGCGTGGGCGAAGGCTTGGGCGTGGGCGAGGACGGACGCGAGGGGCCCCGCCGCGTGCACGATCGCAACGCGGGCCCGGATCTCGGCCAGCTCGCGCCGCTCGCGGCGGATAGCTCCCGCCCCAGCTCCGCGCCCGCCTCGCGGCAGGGCCTCCTCGCCCTCGTGCTCGGCGCGGCGATGGGCGCCTTCCTGCTGGTCGCCTCGCTGATGACCTCGATCGAGGGCCGGCTTCGCTTCGCCGAAAGCCCGGTCGCGGGCGCGTCGTCCGCCGCCGGAGGCAACCGCGCGGGGCGCGGGGACGCGCTCGTCTCGCGAAGGCTCGCGCCGGTGCAGGACAAGCGCAGCTTCAGCGCGCCCTTCACCCGCCTCGTCAACGGCCAGGAGGTCATCCACACCGCGAGGTTCGCGCACTACGCCGCCCGGCTCGCCACCGTCGGCGCGGAAGCGGACGAGCCCGTGCCGGACGGCGTGCTCGAAGCCGCGCTGCGGCCCCCGGGCCACCCCAGCCAGCCCGATGAGGCTGCGCCGCCGGCCGACCCGGGCGAAGAGGCCGACGTGCTCGTCACCCGCCGTCCGCTCGATCCGGAGTCCGCGCCCGATCTCGCGCCCGGCGGGGACCCCGGCCCGACCCTCACGTCCGCCCGTGCGGCGGACGAGGTGCGCGCCATCCAACGCGGCCAGTCGGCCCGCCTGTCGTGGCTCGCGGCGGGGCCCGTCGGCTTCAGCGCCGCGGCGGGCCTGCCGGACGGCGGGTCCGGGCCGCCCGGCGACGACCCGTTCGCCCATCTCAGCGTGCAGTTCATTCCCGAGAACGTCACGACCGTGCCGCGCCAGCCGCGCGCCGAGGAGGTCACGCAGCGCCTCGCCTATGACGGGAGCCGCCCGCTCTCCGAAGTGCTGGCGGCCACGGGCCTGCCGCGGAACGAAGCCGAGCAGGCCGCCCGCCTGCTGTCCGCCGCCGGGGTGCAGCCCGGCCGTACGCTCGGCATCGAGACCTCCGCCGCCGCGCCGGGCTCGCCGGTCCGCGAGATCCAGCGCATCTCCGCCGATATGGCGGGCGCGATGGCGCCCCTGGTGGCTCGCGACGACGCCCGCCGGTTCGTGCGCGTCGCGCTGCCGCCCGACATGGGCGACCCCGCGAAGGACACCGACGCCCCGCAGCAGGACGCCGATGGCGAGCCGTTGTGGCGCGGGCTCTACCTTTCCGCCCGCCAGGCCGGCCTCGGCCAGGACCAGGCCGTGGAGCTGCTGCGCCTGTTTGGCAGCGATTTCGACCTGGAGCAGGGCACGACGCCGCGCGACGCCGTCTCCATCCTGCAGATGGACCCCGCCGAGGACCGCGAGGCCCCATCGGGCCTCGACGCCCTGCTCGCGGTGGAACTCACCGTGGCCGGGCAGACGCGGCGCTACTACCGGGATCCCGACGGCCACGCCGGCGACCTCGCTTTCGTCGACGCCGAGGGCCGCTCCTTCCGCACCGAGCTCGACAAGAAGCCGCTGGCCGGCGCGCGCCTGACCTCGCGCTTCGGCGGGCGCTACCACCCCATCCTGCACTTCACCCGCCCGCACAACGGCATCGACTGGGCGGCGCGCATCGGCACGCCCGTGCTTGCGGCGGGCGACGGCGAGGTCATCGACGCCGGCGTCCGCTCCGGCTTCGGCCGGCACATCGAGGTCCGCCACGCCGAGGGCTTCGTCACCACCTACTCGCATCTCGACCGCATCGGGCCCGGGATCGAGGCGGGCCGCCACGTGCAGCGCGGCGAGGTCATCGGCACCCTCGGCCAGTCCGGGCTGGCCACCGGCCCGCATTTGCACTTCGAGTTCAAGCTGAACGGCGTTTATGTCGACCCGCTGGCGATCCGCATCCCCCGCCCCCGCCTCGCCGACACCGGCCCCCGCTTCGAAGCCTGGGTGCGCCAACTCGACCGCCTCAGCCACTGCGACACCTGCGACGCCCTGCACTGAGGGACCGCAACCGCGGCCCGGCGCCGTCGCCAGCGCCAGTCATCCCCGGCGCGCCACCTCATCACTGGTCATCCCCGGCGCGCCGCTCGTCACTGGTCATCCCCGGCGCGCCGCTCGTCACTGGTCATCCCCGGCGCGCCGCAGGCGCGGGAAGGGGATCCAGGGGACGTGGTTCCATCGTCGTCAGCGAAGCTGGCGCGCCCGATCCGCTCGCCCGGTCTCCTGGGTCCCCTTCCCTCGCTTCGCTCGCCGGGGATGACGGCGCTGCGCGCCGCCGGGGTTGACCGGGGTGGCGCGACGGGCCTCAGGCCCTCGCGGGCCGGTGCTCGACGTTGGGCAGGAACACCGTCATCAGGCCGATCAGCGGCAGGAAGGACACGAGCTTGAACATCGCCACGATGCCCCAGAGGTCGGCGAGTTCGCCCAGCACGGCGGCGCCGATGCCGCCGAGGCCGAAGGCGAAGCCGAAGAACAGGCCGGAGATCATGCCCACCTTCCCCGGCACGAGTTCCTGCGCGTAGACGATGACGGCGGAGAAGGCCGAGGCCAGCATGGCCCCGATGATCGCCGACAGAACCAGCGTCCAGGCCAGCCCGACATAGGGCAGCGCCAGCGTGAAGGGCGCGATGCCGAGGATCGACACCCAGATCACCAGCTTGCGGCCGAAGCGGTCGCCGATCGGCCCGCCGACGAAAGTGCCGAGCGCCACCGCCGCGAGGAACACGAAGAGGTAGAGCTGCGCCGTCTGCACCGGCACGCCGAAATGCTCGATGAGGTAGAAGGTGTAGTAGCTGCCGAAGGCCGCCATGTAGAAGAACTTCGAGAACAGCAGGACCATCAGCACGCCGATCGACAGCACCGCCCGGCGCATCGAGACCGGCATCTCGCGCACCTTGGCCACGCTGGCTGCGGTCGCCCGGCGGCGCGCGGCGTACCAGCGGCCGACCTGGAACAGGATGACGATGCCCAGCAGCGCCACGGCCGAGAACCAGGCGATGCTGCCCTGCCCGTGCGGGATCACGATGAAGGCCGCCAGCAGCGGCCCGATGGCCGAGCCCGCATTGCCGCCGACCTGGAACAGCGACTGCGCGAAGCCGTGCCGCCCGCCCGACGCCATCCGCGCCACGCGCGAGCTCTCGGGGTGGAACACCGACGAGCCCACGCCCACCAGCGCCACCGCCACCAGGATAGCGTGGAAGCTCGAGGCCTGCGACAGCGCCAGCAGCCCCGTCAGGGTGAATCCCATGCCCACGGCCAGCGAGTACGGCTGCGGCTTGTGGTCGGTATAAAGCCCGACGAGGGGCTGCAGCAGCGAGGCGGTGAGCTGGAAGGCGAGCTGGATCAGGCCGATCTGGCCGAAATCCAGCGCATAGCTCGCCTTGAGGATCGGGTAGATCGCGGGGATGAGCGACTGGATGAGGTCGTTCAGCATGTGCGACACGCTGATCGCGACGAGCACCGGCATCACCGTGCCCACAGCCGCTGCGGAAGGCGTCGCAACGCCGCTGCGGGCCCGGGCCGCATCCGCGCGGCCCAGCTCGGTCGAATTCACGCTCACGGGCAATCTCCCTCGCCGCCGAACCCGGGGACGACCGGCGGACGCCCTTTGTGACAGAGAAAAGCCGGCAGCAACACCCGCCCCGGCTCATGCCAGCCTTGCCGAGCGCTCAGTGCAAGGGGCTGGTGTCCACCGCGGGTGTCCCCCTCCCCCCTGTGGGGAGGGGCTAGGGGTGGGGGTCGCGCAATGGCTGATCGCTGGCTCGGCAAGGCGCTTCGGCGGCCACGATCCTTTGCCCGGCTTTCGCCAATTCCCACGATGAGCGCGACCCCCACCCCAACCCTCCCCACAAGGGGGAGGGTTCCGCGCGGTGTTTCGGCGCTCGGGCGGGCCCCGCGGCCCTACTCGGCTGCGGTCAGGGCCGTCTTGCGGTCGGGGACGATCGCCTTCGCGGTGAGGGCCTCCAGGGCCTTGGCGGCGATGGCGGAGGCGTCGAGGCCGGCGCGGGCGAGCATGCGGTCGGGGCTGTCGTGGTCGATATAGGCGTCGGGCAGCGTCATGCAGCGGACGCGCAGGGCGTTGTCGAGCAGGCCTGCGGCCGAGAGGTGGTGCAGGACGAAGGAGCCGAAGCCGCCGATGCTGCCCTCCTCCACGGTGATCAGCACGTCGTGCCGGCCGGCGAGATCCTCGATCAGCCCGGTGTCGATGGGCTTTGCGAAGCGGGCGTCGGCCACCGTGACGGGGATGCCTCGCGCGGCGAGGTCGTCGGCCGCGCGCAGGCAGTCGGCGAGGCGGGTGCCGAGCGACAGCAGGGCGACGCCGCCGCTGCGTCCGGCCTCGCGCACGATGCGGCCCTTGCCGATGGGCAGGGCGACGCCTTCGGCGGGCAGCTCCACGCCGACCCCCTCCCCCCTGGGATAGCGCAGCGCGATGGGGCCGCTGTCGTGGGCCAGCGCGGTCGCCACCATGTGCACGAGCTCCGCCTCGTCCGAGGCCGCCATCAGCACCATGTTGGGCAGCGCGCCGAGATAGGCGATGTCGAAGGCCCCCGCATGCGTCGGGCCGTCCGCGCCGACGAGCCCGGCGCGGTCCAGCATGAAGCGCACCGGCAGGTTCTGCAGCGAGACGTCGTGCGCCACCTGGTCGAAGGCGCGCTGCAGGAAGGTGGAGTAAATGGCGCAGAACGGCTTGAAGCCTTCCGCCGCCAGCCCGGCCGCGAAGGTGACGGCGTGCTGCTCGGCGATGCCGACGTCGAAGGTGCGCTCCGGGAAGGCCTGGGCGAACAGGTCCACGCCGGTGCCGGCCGGCATGGCGGCGGTGATGGCGACGACCTTGTCGTCCTTGCGGCCCGCGTCCAGCAGGCTTTCGCCGAAGATGCGGGTGTAGGCCGGCGCGTTCGGCTTCGCCTTGGCCTGCGCGCCGGTGATCACGTCGAAGGAAGCGACGCCGTGGTACTTGTCGGCGGCGGCTTCGGCCGGGGCGTAGCCCTTGCCCTTCTGGGTGCGGACATGCACGAGGATCGGCCCCTTCACCGCGTCGCGCGCGTTGCGCAGCACCGGCAGGAGATGGTCGAGATTGTGCCCGTCGATGGGGCCGACATAGTAGAAGCCGAGTTCGCCGAACAGCGTGCCGCCGGTGATGAAGCCGCGAGCGTGCTCCACCGCCCGGGTGATGGTGCGGTCGATGCGCGCGGGAAGGCGGCCCGTCATCTTCTGGCCGATCTCGCGCATGGTGAGGTAGGTGCGCCCGGAGAACAGCCGCGACAGATAGGCCGACATCGCGCCGACCGGCGGCGCGATGGACATGTCGTTGTCATTGAGGATGACGATGAGGCGGGAATCGAGCGCGCCCGCGTTGTTCATCGCCTCGTAGGCCATGCCGGCCGAGAGCGCGCCGTCGCCGATGACGGCCACCACGTGCCGGTCGCGGTCGCTGCCCGCGAGGTCGCGCGCGACGGCCATGCCGAGCCCGGCGGAAATGGACGTGGAGGAGTGCGCCGCGCCGAAGGGGTCGTACTCGCTCTCGACGCGCTTGGTGAAGCCGGAGAGGCCGCCGCCCTTGCGCAGCGTGCGGATGCGGTCGCGCCGGCCGGTCAGGATCTTGTGCGGGTAGGCCTGGTGGCCGACGTCCCAGATCAGCCGGTCATGCGGCGTGTCGAACACGTAGTGTAGCGCCACCGTCAGCTCCACCACGCCGAGCCCTGCGCCGAGATGCCCGCCGGTGACCGAGACCGCGGAGATCGTCTCCCGCCGCAGTTCGTCCGCGAGCTGCCGCAGGCTCGCCTCGGGCAGCGCGCGCAGATCGTGCGGCGTGTTCACGCGGTCGAGGAGAGGCGTCCCGGCAGGTGAAACGGAGGCCGGCGTCTTGGGGGCAGTCGCAGAGGGGGCAGGCATGGTGAAACCCGTTCAGCGAGGGAAGCAGGGTCAGCGCCGTCCCGGACCGGAGGCCGGGGCGACGGGCGACAAGGACGACGGAGACGGCGCATTCCGAGAGGGGCCGGCCGGCCGCAGACGAGAGATCAGGTCGGCGGCGTGGGCGGCGAAGGACAGGCCCAGCCACAGGGCCGTCATGGTCCAGGGCGCCCCGATCAGCGCGGCGCGCAACGCCAGCACCAGGCAAGCGCCGGAGGCGAGGTTCGCGGCGATGGGAAACAGGCGCACAGCGCCGGAGCGGCGGGCGAGCGCCAGCAGGACCACCCCTTCCACCAGCATGACGGCGAGCACGAGCAGCGCGATGCGGCCGGTGGCGAAGAAGTCGGGCAACACGTCTGCAAGGGACTGTTCGGCCATGAGCCTCCACCCTTTCCCGCTCCGCCGCCCCTCGGAAGGAGCGGCGAGCCGCCGGGGCGAGGCCCGGCGCAAGGTGATCCTACGGCCTGACACTTCGATGTGTCAATTTTGGTTTACATGTTTTCGGGCGCCAGTCGTCGCAGCGCGCGGAACGGGGATGCGTGTTGGTGGCCATCGGGTCGGCAGGGAATCACGGCGAGGCAGGCCAGGACTAGGCCAAGGCCAAGACCAGGCCAAGACTAGGCCCAGACCCGGCCAACGGCCCAGCCTGCTGCAGCGGCTCAGTTCGGCGCGGACTCGTCCACTTCGCCGTCGAGGTCGCCCATGTTGAAGCGGCGGAGCTTGGAATAGAGGCTCTGCCGGCTGAGGCCCAGCATCTCGGCCGCCGAGGCGCGGTTGTCGCGGGTCAGCTCCAGCGCCGCCTCGATGCACAGCCGCTCGATGAGGTCCGTCGTCTCGCGCACCATGTCCTTCAGCGAGACGCGTCCCACCAGCTCGGTGAACTGCTGGGAACTCGGCAGCTGCGGGCCGCTCACCGCCTTTTCGGCGGCGCGCCAGCCGACGCTCCGGATGCTGAAGCCGATGCAGGGCACTTCGCCCCCCTCCACCAGCACCGCCGCGAGCTCGACATTCTCGATCGCGCCGAACTCGCTGCGCAGGATGGTGGAGAAGTTCCGCACCGCGCCGTGCGTGCGCAGGCTGGCGAACAGCGCGTCGACATCCAGGCCCGGCCGGCCGATCCAGCGGTCGATGGCCTCGCCCTTGAGCTGCTGCTCGGTCGGGATCTGGGCCAGGTCGAGGAAGGCCGTGTTGGCCGCCATGATCTTGCGGTCCATGTCGGTGACGACGAAGGCTTCCGGCAGGCGCTCGATGACCTGGAGAACGCTGGCGCGCCCGGAGGGCAGCGACGGCGCTTCGCCCTCCATCGGGCGCAGGCGGATGAGCAGGTGGGCCGCGCCGTCCTGGCGGAACAGCGCCGCCGACAGCAACAGGGAGGTCTTGCCGCCGTCGAGCCGCGCGAGCACGTCGTCGACCCGGCCGGAACTGCGCGCCGCAGCCAGCAGGGATTGGACGGCCTGCGCGGAGCCCGCGTCGAAGGGATCGCCGAAGGACATGCCGGACAGCCGCTTCGGCGGCAGGTTCAGGAGGCGGCTCGCCGTGGGGTTCGCCTCGACGATGCGGTTTGTGCCGGCGTCGACGATCACCACCGCCTCGGAGGCGAGCTGGAACAGCAGCCGGTAGCGCGTCTCCGCGCTCCGGATGCGGGCATATTCCCGCTCCATCGCCTGCTGCACGTCGACGAGGCGCTGCTGCAGGGTGGAGATCGCGCGCAGGTCGCGGCCCACCGCGACGACGCGGCCGTCGCCGCCGAGCCCGATGGCGGAGTAGCGGACGGGGACGTCGGGCCCCGACCCCAGGGAATGGTTCACCTGCCGCCAGCGCGAGGAGCCCTTGGTGAGCGCGTCGGCGATCAGCTCGTCGACCTTGATGCGCGATTCGATGGTGACGCAGTCGCGCCACAGCCGGCCGATCCAGGACGTCACGTTCAGCGCCGCCAGCTCGGCGGTCGCGACGCTGACGTCCAGGACGACGCCTGTGCGGTCGAGGACGACCGCGATGTCGGACGATGAGGAGATCAGCGAGCTGACAGTCTTCGCGTCAACCCCGCCGAGCGACTCGGTCGCATTCTCGAACAGCTGCAGAGCATGTTCCTGTGTGCCGAGGTCCTTGGTCACCACGTCTTCGTTCTCCAGCGTGACGTCGGAACACCGCGAGTCACCGCGTGTTCCGAAACCACTATACAACCAGCATCGGTTGCACAACGGCCTGCTCTATAGCAGTTTAGGCCAGAAAGTGCTGATTTCTCAGCCTTCGCCTGAGATGGCGACGCGTCGTGATGCGAACAAGGCCGCGTCGACGAAAAGGCGGGTCCGGAAGAACCCTCAGGCCGCGACACGGCGTTTGCCTGACTGCAATGGACCGGCTCCTTGCGGCTCCGGGTCTCTTCATTATGCTCGAACTGCGACAAGAAAGTGTGACTGCGAATGTGAACTTGCAACTGGACAGAACGTTCACGCTGATCCGGGTTGCACCGAGCTTCGTATTTCACTGCCGACGCCTGTGATCCACTCCGACGGCGCCTCCGGCCACTTCCAAGTCCAGACTTCCCTTTCCGACACTTCCCCCCCCAAGAAGAGGTTCCCATGTCCCGTATCGCCAGCATCGTCCTCGGCCTCGGCCTGCTCTCCGTCTCCGTCCTGCCCGCCTCCGCCCAGGACGCCGCGGCGGGCGAGAAGGTGTTCCTCAAGTGCAAGGTCTGCCATCAGATCGGCGAGACCGCCAAGAACTCGGTCGGGCCGGTGCTGAACGGCGTCATCGGCCGACCCGCTGGCACCTATCCCGGCTACAACTACTCCGAGGCGAACAAGACGTCCGGCATCACCTGGGACGAGGCGACGTTCAAGGAGTACATCAAGAACCCCAAGGCCAAGGTCCCCGGCACCAAGATGATCTTCCCCGGCCTCACCAGCGAAGCCGACATCGACAACGTGCTCGCCTACCTCAAGTCGTTCGACAAGGACGGCCACAAGATCTGACCCTTCCCGCCTGCTCCCTTCCGGCAGGCTCGGATAATTTCCGACAAGCCCGCATCAGGCAGGCTCCCGCAGCGGAGGCTTGACGGGGCGATCGTCGCGCGATCCGGGGGCGGGGTTGCGCAGCACGATCGCCCTGTTCAGCACCGAGGCGAAGGACACCCAGACGAGGTAGGGCGCGAGGCAGGCCGCGGCCGGCACGGAATACCGGCCGATCGCCAGCACCAGCGCGACGATGGACAGCCAGAGCAGCGCCACCTCCAGCAGCGCCCAGTCCGGACGCCGCCAGGTGAAGAAGATGACCGACCACATCACGTTGAGCACCGCGTTGATCGCGAACAGCGCGACCAGCGTCGAGCGCTCCGCCGGGCCGGGCGCATCCCGCCACGCGATCGCGGCCGCCGTGACGATCAGCGCGAAGATCAGGGTCCAGGCCGGCCCGAAAAGCCAGTTCGGCGGCTTCCAGGACGGGAAGTTCAGGTCGCGGTACCAGGGTCCCGTGTCCGTCGCGAGGCCGCCGAGCACCGCAACCACGATGGTGACGAGGCCGGCGACGATCGCGGGGACCATCAGCCCCCCGCCGGCGTCGCTGGCCAGAATCGCGTTCATGGCGAGACCACGCCGAAGAGGTGCGCGAGGTCCTTGAAGAAGATCTTCGCGTGCTCCACCGGCCGCGGGCGGCCCAGCTCCTTGTTCATGTAGGCCTCCCAGGTGAGGCGCTGCACGTCCTTGTCGGCGCACATGCTGACGAAGCGTTCGCGCCGCCGGTCGCTGCCGTACCAGAAGTACTGCATCATGCGCAGGATCCAGAAGATCCGGCCGTGATCCTTCATGAAGCGCTTGCGGGCGAGCTGGAGGGCCCGCACATCGCCCGTGGCGAGGCAGGCCTGCGCCGCCTCGGCCGCCAGCCGGCCGCCGAGCATCGCGTAGTAGATGCCCTCCCCCGAAGCCGGGGCGACGATGCCGGCGGCGTCGCCGGCCAGCACGACGTCGCGTCCGTTGTCCCAGCGCTTCAGCGGCTTCAGCGGGATCGGGGCGCCCTCGCGCCGCACGGTCTCGCCGTGCTGCAGGCCGGTGATGGCCCTGAGGTCGCGGATCGAGCTGCGCAGCGAGAAGCCCTTGTGGGCCGAGCCGGTGCCGATGCTGAGCGTGTCCCCATGCGGGAACACCCAGGCGTAGAAATCGGGCGAGAGCGCGCCGCGATAATAGACGTCGCAGCGCGCCGGGTCGTAGTCGCCCGATGCCGCGGCGTCGCCGCGGGGCGCGCGCACGATCTCGTGGTAGGCGAAGACGCAGGGCGTCTCCCCTCCCCCGGGCATCTCCTGGCGCGCCACGTTGGAGCGCGCGCCGTCGGCGCCGATCACGAGGCGGGCGCGGATGGTCGCCTTGCTCTCCTCGCCGTCGCCGGAAGTGGTGCGCAGATGGATCGTGGCGATCCCCGGCTCTTCGCGGGTCACGTGGTCGAAGGCCGCCGTGATCCGGGCAGCGCCCGAATCCGCAGCCCGCTCGCGCAGCCACTCGTCGAAATGCTCGCGGTCCACCATGCCGACGAAGCCGCCGTCGATGGGCATGTCGACCTTCTTGTCGCGGGGCGAGATCATCCGGGCGGAGGTGATCTTCGCCACCAGCAGGTGGTCGGGAATGCGGAAATCACGGATGAGCCGGGGCGGGATGGCCCCGCCGCAGGGCTTGATGCGCCCGGCCCTGTCGATCAGCGCCACCGAATGCCCGGCGCAGGCGAGGTCGTGCGCCGCCGTCGCGCCCGACGGACCGCCGCCGATCACCGCGACGTCGAACACCGTGTCCGGGGAGATGCCTGGCGTCGCGTTCATGAAGCGCCTCCTGCGGACCGTGCGACCGAGAGAGCCTGGGAGGGGCCGGACCGCGCCGCGGAAGGCGCGCCGAGCGAGGCGGCCAGCACCGCGCTGAACAGGAACAGGGCGGCCTCGAGCAGGAACAGCAGCGAATAGGCGGCTCCCGCGCTGGGCAGGAGCTGGCGCGCGACGTCCACAGCCACCGTGCCGCCGAAGCCGCCGAGGCCGAAGCCGAAGGCCTGCGCCGCGCCCCAAAGGCCCATCCGCGTGCCGGCCCGGCCCTTGGGCCCGGCATGGGCCAGCGCCATCATCGAGCCGATGGCGGCGGCGGCGAACACGCCGTTGGAGAAGCCGAGCGCGAAAACCGTCGCCCGCAGGGGGAAGCCTGGTCCCGCATAGGCAGAGAAGGCGAGCCCCGCCATGGGCAGCGCCGAGGCGACGCAGCCGAGCGTGGTCCAGAGGCGCAGCGAGCCCCAGGGCCGCGCGCCCGCAATGTAGGTGACGAAGCTCACGAACAGCATGCCCGCGAGCACGCCGCCGTGCTGGTCGCCCGACAGCTTCGTGGACGCGCCGGGAGTCAGCCCGAAGATCAGCCCCGAGAAGGGCTCGAGGACGAGCTCCTGGGCGTTGTAGGCCACCATCGAGACGAAGACGAAAATGGTGAAGCGCCGCGCGGCCGGATCGCTCCAGACCTCGCGCAGGGCGTCGAGGAAGGGCGGCTTCCCGGCCGCCGCGGCCCCATCAGGCGCAGCGCGCGGACCGGAGGTCTCGACGTTCCAGATGGCGCACGTGGCCAGCAGCACCGCGGCCGCGCAGACGACGGCGGTGACGGCGACGAGCCTCTCCGGCGAGAAGGGATCGAGGAACGAGCCCGCCGCCTTGGCGGTGATCGCGAAGCCGGCGATCATCATGATCCAGACGGTCGCCGCCGCGGAGCCCCGGCGGCGAGGCTCCACCTGGGTCGCGAGGAGCGCGAGGAGCGAGGTCCCGGCCGCCCCCACGCCGATGCCGATCAGGCAGAAGCAGAACACGGCGAGGGCGATGCCTGCCGCAGGGTTGGTCGCGGCCAGCGCCGTGGCGACAGCCGCTCCCGTGCCGCCGAGGGCCAGGGTGGCCATGCCGCCGATGATCCAGGGCGTCCGGCGGCCGCCCATGTCGGAGCCGTAGCCCCAGCGGGGCCGCAGCGCCTGGACCGCGTAGTGCAGGCCGATCAGCGCCCCGGGCACCACGGCGGGCAAGGCCAGCTCCACCACCATCACGCGGTTGATCGTCGAGCTCATCAGCACCACGATCGCGCCGAGGGCCGTCTGCACGAGGCCGAGCCGCATGATGCCAAGCCAGCCGAGGTGGGGGGAGCCGGCGTGGTTCATGACAGCCCTCCCAGCGCCGGGCGCACGGCGAAGGCGCAGACGAGCATGCCGAGAACGTACAGCGTGGTGCCGCTGGCGTTGTACCAGGCGGCCTGCTCCCGCGGCGCCGACAACAGGCGCTTCATGGCCAGGAGCTGCGCGCCGACGAGCCCGGCGACGATGGCGGCGTGGACCGGGTAGTCCCAGCGCAGCAGCAGCGCGATCACCACCGCCTGCGGCGCTGCCATCACCCAGCAGGCGAGGCGCGCGGCCCTCTCCACCCCCAGGATGGCGGGCAGCGAGCGGATGCCCATGCGAAGGTCGCCGGACACGGACTTGAAGTCGTTCAGCGTCATGATGCCGTGCGCGCCGATGCTGTAGAGCGCAGCCAGGATGATCACCGGCGGAGCTGGGACCGTGCCCGTCATCACGGCGGCCCCGGTGAACCAGGGCAGGCCCTCATAGCAGGCCGCGACCGCCGCGTTGCCCCACCAGCCATTCTGCTTCAGGCGGAAGGGCGGCGCGCTGTAGGCCCAGGCCAGCGCCAGCCCGACGAGCGCGGCGGCGAGCACCACCGGCCCCAGCATGGCCGCGACGACCGCCGACAGCGCTGTCCAGAAAATCGCGATCCCGAGGCCCCAGCGTCCGGGGATCCGGCCCGAGGGGATCGGGCGGTGCGGTTCGTTGATGGCGTCGACGTGGCGGTCGTACCAGTCGTTCACCGCCTGGCTGCTGGCGCAGACGAGCGGACCGGCGAGGACCACGCCGGCGACGATCAGGGGCCACTTGCCGCCGAGCGCCTGGCCCGAGGAGACCACCCCGCAGGCGAAAGCCCACATGGGAGCGAACCACGTGATGGGCTTGAGCAGTTCCAGAACGGCGCGGGGGTCCGGGCGTGTCATGCACTGCAAGCTAGACCTGACACCCTCAAGTGTCAATTTTCCTTTACACCCGACATGTCAGCCGCGGGACGCTCAGTCCCCGCCGTCGTTGTCGTCGTCGCCGATCAGCCCGTACCGGCGCAGCTTCGCATACAGCCCCTGCCGGCTCAGGCCCAGCATCTCCGCGGCGGACGCGCGGTTGTCGCGCGTGAGCCGCAACGCCGCCTCGATGCAGCGGCGCTCGACCTCGTCCGTCGTCTCTTTCACCAGTTCTTTCAAGGAGACCTGGCCCACGAGATCGCGCAGCCGCTCCACCGAGAAGGAGTGCTCGGCCGGGCCGGAGGGGGCCAGTTGTCGTTGCGAGGTCCGGCGCATGAGGAAGCCGAGGCAGGGATCGGCGACGTCGTCGAGCGCGACGGCGGTGACCTCCACGTCCTCGCGGGAGCCGTATTCGCCCCGCACGACAGTGGCGAACTGCCGCATCTGGCCCCGTTCCCGCAACGTGGCGACGATCGCGTCGACATCGACGTCGGTGCGCCCCAGCCAGCGGTCGATTCGCTCGCCCCTCGCCTGCTCCGGGATGGAGAGCTGGGCGAGTTCGAGGAACGCGGCGTTCACGGTGCGCACGCGCCGGTCCGGCGCCGTGACGACGAAGCTGTCCGGCAGCCGCTCGATCACCGACATGATCTCGGCCGCGCCGTCCCCCGCCGTCGGGTCGTGCCCGATCGAAATCGCGATCAGGCGAACCAGGCAGCGGATCGCGCCGTCCTGGCGGAACAACGCGGCGGAGAGCCGCAGCAGGGGGCCGCCGCCGCGCAGGCGCACGAGCACGTCGTCGCCGCGCGCCGTCAACCGGATGGCGCTGAGCAGCGTTTCCGCCTCGTCGCGGCTGCCGGGATCGATGAGGTCGAGCAGGTTCTTTCCCTCGACGCCCACGGCCTCGAGCCCGGCGAGCCGAACCAGGGCGGGATTGGCTTCGAGGATCTGGAAACTGGCGGGCTCGATGATGAGCACCGCCTCCGTGGAGGTGTGGAACAGCATGCGGTAGCGGCCTTCGGCCAAGCCGATCCTGGCGTAGTCGCGGGCGACCGCCTGCTCGGCCATGCTGAGCTGCCTTTGCAGGGCCGCAAGGGCCCGCAGCTCCCGCCCGACCAGCAGCACCCGGCCCGGGCCGAGCCGCATCGCGGTGTAGCGGACCGGCAGGTCCGCGCCGCGGGGGGTGAGGTGGTTGATCTGGCGCGGCCGGGGCCGCTCGCCTCCGGAGGCGTCGGCCAGCAGCGCGGCCGCCTTGTCGCGGCTGTCGCCGGCCATGGTGGCGGCCAGGGGCTTGCCGACCCAGTCGCGCAGGCCTTCTCCGCTCAGGTCGAGGCTGCCGACGGCCACGTCGCGGACGAAACCGGCGTCGTCGAGAATCAGTGAAAGGTCGGTGGAGGCCGCGATGAGCCTGGCGGCGACGTCCGCGCCGACCGGGCCGATCAGGTCATGCCCGATATCCACAGCGCGAACTGCAGTGCCGCCAGCGGTTCTTTCCGCAATCGACATGGCGCTCCGAATCATGGCGGCAGGAGTTCAGGGGATCAGAACGCGGCCGCTCCGATCTCTAGCAATCCCTGGGCCACAGGAACCGCCGAGTTCGCGTCCACCGCGGTGGCGTCCGCGCCGATGAGCACGGCGAGGTCCGGTCTTTCGAGGAAGGCGGGGCCTCCCACGATCACGCCGAGCCTCGCGTTCCGCGACGCACGGCGCACCTGCCGGATCAGCTGGACGAGGGCGTCCAGGTTCTTCTCGCAGCCGAGCGAGAATCCGACGACGCCGAACCACTCCCGCCGCACCAGCGCCGGAAGGTCGAAGGCGAGCCCTGCGGCGCCGCCCCACACGTCCCAGCCGGCCGAGCGGAAAAACTTCTCGACGATGGCCACGCCGAAGGTGTGCTGGTCGCCCGGCGCGGGGGCGAGCAGCAGCCGGCGGTGGTCGGTCCAGTTGAATCCTTCCATGCCGACGCCGGCGCTGTGCTCGCGCACCAGCTGCTGCAGCACCGACAGGGCCATGGTGACTTCCACGAAATCGCAGAGATCCGCCTTCCAGAGCTCGCCGAGATGGCGGGCGGCAGGCGCGAAGAGATCGAGCAGGATGGACTCGGCGCTGACGCCGTCGGCGCGCAGACCCTGGACATGGCCCAGCACGGCGGGATAGCTCGCGGTGCGCAGCATCGCCACGAACGCCGAGACGTCGCTCGCGGCGGGGACCGCTTGGGTCAGATCGAGCGCGGCTGCGGCGGATTCGATGTCCGGAAGAGCCCCTTGGCCCGGAGCCTGGCCCGGATCCTGGCCCTGCGGCGGGAGCTGGTGGGCCAGCGCGAGACGGGGAATGATCTCGGCCTCGATGACACGGCTGAGGGCGCCTCGAGCGTCGCGGAGGCCCGGGACAGGATGCGCCTTCCGGGCGTCCGGCGCGTGCCAGTCCTCATCCGAGCGTAGAGCTCCGGCGTCCCGGCCGGAACACAGACTCACAATCTCCATGGACCCCCTCCATCCAAGGGTCGAAGCCTTCAATGGCTTCGTCCGAGACCGCAGCTTCTCGTTCTTTCTTGTGCGTCCAGTCCGAGCTTAGGACATCGCGACGCCGCTGAATAGTCACTCGTCGCGAGGTCGGATGCGATGGTGACTGTAAATCGGCCTTGACGTCAAGTTTGCTTGACAGCCTTCGAACGCCGGCTCTAGTCTTTCCCCATATTCGGCGGTCGAACCGCGGGGGGAGCAAACGGTGGACCCAGAAGGACGCACTCCCGCGCAGCCCCTCTACACGGCGGAGGAGAGACTGCGGCGCGATGCTTCCCCCTGGACCCTCGTCCAGGGCGTGCTGGCCCCGGTGCAGTTCCTGGTCTTCCTCGTCAGCCTCGGGCTCATCCTGCGCTATCTCGCCACGGGCGAGGGCTACGGCGCGGCGACGCTCTCCATCGTTCTGAAGACGCTCACGCTCTACACGATCATGATCACCGGCTCGATCTGGGAGAAAGACGTGTTCGGCGTCTGGCTGTTCGCCCGGCCGTTCTTCTGGGAGGACGTGTTCAGCTTCCTCGTCATCGGGCTGCACACCGCCTACCTCGCCGCCGTGCTGACCGGCTGGCTCGACGGCGCCGGGCAGATGCTGCTCGCGCTCGCCGCCTACGCCAGCTACGTCGTCAACGCCGGGCAGTTCATCCTGAAGCTGCGCGCCGCCCGCCTCTCCGCCCCCGTCGAGCCCGCGCGCGGCCAATTCGCCGGTGCGGCGCGATGAACCAGATCGTACCGCCTCCCCTGCAAGCCGACAGCGCCGTCCAGGGCGGTTGCGCCTCCGCCCCGGTGCTGCGCGAGCGCGGCCAGCGTGAGGTGTTCTGCGGGCTGACGGGGATCGTCTGGCTGCACCGCAAGATCCAGGACGCGTTCTTCCTCGTCGTGGGCTCGCGCACCTGCGCGCACCTCATCCAGTCCGCCGCCGGCGTGATGATCTTCGCCGAGCCGCGCTTCGCCACGGCGATCATCGACGAGCGCGACCTCGCGGGGATCGCCGACATGAACGAGGAGCTCGACCGCGTGGTCGGCCAGCTCCTCGACCGCCGGCCGGAGATCAAGCTGCTCTTCCTCGTCGGCTCCTGCCCCTCCGAGGTGATCAAGCTCGACCTCTCGCGCGCCGCCGGCCGGCTTTCCCGCCAGCATTCGCCGAAGGTGCGGGTGCTGAACTATTCCGGTAGCGGCATCGAGACCACGTTCACCCAGGGCGAGGACGCCTGCCTCGCTTCGCTCGTGCCCGTGCTGCCCGCCGCCCCCGCGAATTCTCCGAAGTCGCTGCTCGTCGTCGGCGCGCTGGCCGATGTGGTCGAGGACCAGTTCGCCCGCCTGTTCGCGGCGATGGGCCTGCGCGACGTCTCCTTCCTGCCGATGCGCCACGCCGATTCGCTGCCCGCGGTGGGCCCCGACACGGTGTTCCTGCTCGCCCAGCCCTTCCTCGCCGACACCGCCCGTGCGCTCGAAGAGCGCGGCGCGACGCGGCTGGCCGCCCCCTTCCCGCTCGGCGCCGAGGGCACGACCCTGTGGCTTCAGGCCGCGGCCGACGCCTTCGATATCCCCGCCGCCCGCTTCGCCGAGGTCACCGCCCCGGCCCGCGCCCGCGCCGAGAAGGCGCTCGCCGCCAGGCGAGAGCAGCTCTGGGGCAAGCGCATCTTCCTGTTCCCCGATTCGCAGATCGAGATCCCGCTGGCGCGTTTCCTCGCCCGCGAGATGGGCATGAAGCCCGTCGAGGTCGGCACGCCCTACCTGCACCGCCAGCACATGGCCGAGGAGCTGGCGTTGCTGCCGGCCGGCCCCACGATCAGCGAAGGCCAGGACGTCGATCGCCAGCTCGACCGCTGCCGCGAGGAGCGCCCGGACCTCGTCGTCTGCGGGCTCGGCCTCGCCAATCCGCTGGAGGCCGAGGGCCTGACCACCAAGTGGTCCATCGAACTCATCTTCACGCCGATCCAGGGCTACGACCAGGCCGGCGACCTCGCCGAGCTGATCGCCCGCCCCCTCGTGCGCCGCACGCGGCTGGAGATCTGACCATGCAGCTCACGGTCTGGACCTACGAAGGACCTCCCCATGTCGGCGCGATGCGGATCGCCACCGGCATGAAGCAGCTGCACTACGTGCTGCACGCGCCGCAGGGCGACACCTACGCCGACCTGCTGTTCACGATGATCGAGCGGCGCGACCGCCGCCCGCCGGTCACCTACACCACCTTCCAGGCGCGCGACCTCGGCGGCGACACGGCTGAGCTGTTCAAGTCCGCCGCGCGCGACGCCTACGTCCGTTTCCAGCCGCAGGCCATGATCGTCGGCGCGTCCTGCACGGCCGAGCTGATCCAGGACGATCCCGGCGGCCTCGCCAAGGCGCTGGACCTGCCGGTCCCCGTCATCGCGCTGGAGCTGCCCTCCTATCAGAAGAAGGAGAACTGGGGCGCGTCGGAAACCTTCTACCGGCTGGTGCGCGCCCTTTCCGGCCCCGTCATTGAGCGCACGCCGCTTTCGGGCAGCGCGGAGGCTGGCCGCCGGCCGCTCTGCAACGTGCTCGGCCCGACCGCTCTGGGCTTCCGCCACAAGGACGACGTCCGCGAAGTGCTGGCGCTGCTCGCCCGCCTCGGGATCGACGTTAACGTCGTCGCGCCGCTCGACGCCACGCCGGCCGATCTCGGCCGCCTCGGCCGCGCCGATTTCAACGTCGTGCTCTACCCCGAGATCGCGAACGCCGCGGCGCTCTGGCTGGAGAAGAACCACGGCCAGCCCTTCACCAAGGTCATCCCGATCGGCGTCGGCGCGACACGCGACTTCATCGCCGAAGTGGCCGCGCTTGCCGGCCTCGACGCCGGGGCGCTGGCCAACGATCCCTCGGCCCGCTCGCCCTGGTACTCGCGCTCGGTCGACTCGACCTACCTCACCGGCAAGCGCGTCTTCATCTTCGGCGACGCCACGCACGCCATCGCCGCGGCTCGCATCGCGGCCACCGAGATGGGCTTTTCGGTTGTTGGCTTAGGCACCTACAGCCGGGAGTTTGCACGTGAGGTTCGCGCCGCCGCCAAGCTCTACGGCGTCGAGGCGCTGATCACGGACGACTACCTCGAGGTCGAGGCGAAGGTCGCCGAGCTGCAGCCGGAGTTGGTGCTCGGCAGCCAGATGGAGCGCCACATCGCCAAGCGCCTTAGCGTGCCCTGCGCGGTGATCTCCGCGCCCGTCCACGTGCAGGACTTCCCCGCCCGCCACTCTCCGCAGATGGGCTTCGAGGGCGCGAACGTCCTTTTCGACACCTGGATCCATCCGCTGATGATGGGCCTGGAGGAGCACCTCCTCGCCATGTTCCGCGACGACCCCGAGTTTCATGACGGCGCAGCGCCATCGCATCTCGGCAAGGGCTCCGTTGCAGCCGCCAGCCACTCCCATTCCGCGTCTTCGGAGCAGGGCCCCGCCCTCTCCGGGAGAGGGGCCTCCCCCCTTCGCGAGGCCGCGACCGGCATGCCCGTTCTGGAACGGGAGCCCGCCGCCGACGCCGCCACGCCGCGGATCCCCTCCCCCGCCCCTGCAGCCTCCCAGAACCTCTGGGCCGACGACGCCGAGAAGGAACTCCGCAAGATCCCGTTCTTCGTGCGCGGCAAGGCGCGGCGCAACACCGAGCGCTTCGCCGCCGACCGAGGCCTCACCCTGATCACCGTGGACACGCTGTACGATGCCAAAGCCCATTTCGGCCGATAGCGCCGTCCCGGTGCGCGTCGTCATCGTCACGATGGACACCCATCTGGCGAGCGCGACGGAGCGCGCGCACCGCATGCTCCTCAAGGACATGCCGGGGCTCAGCATCGCCCTGCACGCGGCCTCCGAATGGGGCCACGACGCGCAGGCTTTGGCGCAATGCCGCTGCGACATCGCCCGCGCCGACATCGTGATCAACGCCATGCTGTTCATGGAGGATCACTTCACCGGCGTGCTGCCGGACCTCTGGGCCCGCCGCGACAACTGCGACGCCATGGTCAGCGTGCTCTCGGCCGCCGAGGTCATGAAGCTTACCCGCATCGGCCGCTTCTCCATGGCGGGCGAGAAGAGCGGCGGCGCGCTGGCCTTCCTCAAGCGCCTGCGCGGCAGCGGCAAGGACAAGAACACCACGGCGGGCGCGCGCCAGGTGAAGATGCTGAAGCGCCTGCCCAAGATCCTGCGCTTCATCCCCGGCACGGCCCAGGACGTGCGGGCCTACTTCATCACCCTGCAATACTGGCTGGCCGGATCCGACGACAACGTCGCCAACATGATCCGCATGCTGATCGACCGCTACGCCGACGGCCCGCGCCGCGTACTGCGGGGCGCGTTCAAGGTTGCGCCGCCGATCGAATATCCCGACATGGGCGTCTACCACCCCCGCATGAAAGGCCGCATCGGCGAGCGCGCCGAGGCGATCCCCGCCCCCGGCAAGCGCGGCACGGTCGGCGTGCTCGGCCTGCGCTCCTACATGTTGGCCGACAACGCGGCCCATTATGACGGCGTGATCAACGCGCTGGAGGCCCGCGGCCTCAACGTCATCCCCGCCTTCGCGAGCGGGCTGGATTGCCGCCCCGCCATCGACCGCTTCTTCCGCAAGGACGGCCGCACCACGGTGGACGCCGTCGTCTCCCTCACCGGCTTCTCGCTGGTGGGCGGCCCCGCCTACAACGACGCGCACGCCGCCGAAGAGGCGCTGGCCACGCTCGACGTGCCCTATCTCGGCGCGCACCCCGCCGAACTCCAGACGCTGGAGCAATGGGGCGCGTCGGACCGCGGGCTGCTACCGGTCGAATCGACCATCATGGTCGCCATCCCCGAGCTGGACGGCGCCACCGGCCCCATCGTGTTCGGCGGCCGTTCGGACAAGGGCGGCGTGGCCTGCACCGGCTGCCACCGCAACTGCACCTTCCCGCACGGCGCTGACGACCGCGACATGCAGCCCTGCATCGAGCGGGCCGAGATGCTCGCCGCGCGCATCGACCGGCTGGTGACCCTGCGCCGCACCGAGAAGGCGCAGCGCCGGATCGCGGCGGTGCTGTTCAACTTCCCGCCCAACGCCGGCAACACCGGAACGGCCGCCTTCCTGGCCGTCTTCGAGTCTCTCTTCCGGACGATGCAGGCCCTGCGCGCCGACGGCTACACGGTCGAGGTGCCGGAGAGCGTGGACGCGCTGCGCGAGCAGATCGTCAACGGGAACCGCGAGCGCTTTGGCGCGCATGCCAACGTCCACCTGCGCATCCCGACCGACGACCATGTGCGCCGCGAGCGCTGGCTGCGCGAGATCGAGGCCCAGTGGGGCACCGCCCCCGGCCGCCAGCAGAGCGACGGCGCGTCGCTCTTCGTGCTCGGCGTGCAGTTCGGCAACCTCTTCGTCGGCCTGCAGCCCGCCTTCGGCTACGAGGGCGACCCGATGCGCCTCCTCTTCGAGAAGTGCTTCGCGCCGACCCACGCCTTCTCCGCCTTCTATCGCTGGCTGCGCGAGGACTTCGCGGCCCACGCGGTGCTGCATTTTGGCACGCACGGCGCGCTGGAGTTCATGCCCGGCAAGCAGGCGGGCCTCTCCGGCCGCGACTGGCCGGATCGCCTGATCGGCGACCTCCCGAACATCAACCTTTATGCCGCCAACAACCCCTCCGAGGGCGCGATCGCCAAGCGCCGCGCGGCGGCGACGCTGGTGAGCTACCTCACCCCGCCGGTCACCCATGCCGGGCTCTATCGCGGCCTGCTCGACCTCAAGACCTCGCTGGAGCGCTGGCGCGGGCTGGACCCCGCCGCGACGCAGGAGCGGGCCGACCTCGTCACGCTGCTCCAGGCGCAGGCGGTGCTCGTCGATCTCGCCGACGCCGAGCCGGTCTGGACCGCGGCAGACGCCGGGATCATCGAGCAGCTCTCCGGCAAGGTGCTGGAGCTGGAATACACGCTCATCCCGCACGGCCTGCACGTCATCGGCGAGCCGATGTCGCGGGATCAGCGGGTGGACACTCTGGAGGCCATCGCCGAATCCGCGCAGGACGTCGCGGCCCGCCCCTCTCGCGCCGCCATCGAGGCGATGGTGGACGCCGGCGTCTCCGTCTCTGTCCCGGCTGTCGGCCTTGCCGGCCACAAGCCCTCGGTCGAGACGCCCTATGTCGACAAGGGCGCGGAGCCCGCCCGCGACCTCATGGCCGAACTGATGGCCACCAACCGCCTGCTGGCGCAGGACCACGAGCTTCCCGCCGTGCTGCGGGCGCTTGACGCCCGCTTCATCCGCCCCGCCCCCGGCGGAGACCTGCTGCGCAACCCCGCCATCCTGCCCACCGGCCGCAACCTGCACGGCTTCGACCCCTTCCGCATTCCCAGCGCCTTCGCGGTGCAGGACGGCGCGCGGCAGGCCCAGCGCATCCTCGACAGGCACATCGCAGACGGCAACGGCCTGCCCGAAACCGTCGCGATCGTGCTCTGGGGCACGGACAATCTGAAGAACGAAGGCGGTCCCATCGCCCAGGCGCTGGCGCTCGTCGGCGCAAAGCCCCGCTTCGACAGCTACGGCCGGCTCACCGGCGCGTCGCTGGTTTCGCTCGCCGAGCTCGGCCGCCCGCGCATCGACGTGGTCGTGACGCTGTCCGGCATCTTCCGCGACCTCCTGCCCCTGCAGGTGAAGCTGCTGGCCGAGACCTGCTTCCTCGCCGCCTCTGCCGACGAGCCCGCCGAGCAGAACTTCCTGCGCAAGCATGCGCTGGCCTACATGGCCGAGAACGGCTGCGACATGGAGACGGCGGCCCTGCGCGTCTTCGGCAACGCCGACGGCGCCTACGGCTCCAACGTCAACCACCTCGTCGACGCCGGCTGCTTCGAGGACGAGGCCGAACTTGGCGAGACCTACGCCAAGCGCAAGGGCTTCGCCTATGGCCGCTCCGGCCGGCCCGTGCAGCAGACCGCGCTCCTGAAGAGCGTGCTCGCGAGCGTCGACCTCGCCTACCAGAACCTCGACTCCGTCGAGCTCGGCGTCACCACTGTCGACCACTACTTCGACACGCTGGGCGGCATCAGCCGCGCGGTCACCAGCGCACGCGGCGGCGTCGCGGCCCCGGTCTATATCGGCGACCAGACGCGCGGCGCGGGCGTGGTGCGCTCGCTCGGCGAGCAGGTGGCTCTCGAGTCGCGCACCCGCATGCTGAACCCCAAGTGGTACGAGGGCATGATCAGCCACGGCTACGAGGGCGTGCGCCAGATCGAGCACCACGTCTCCAACACCATCGGCTGGTCCGCCACCACGGGCGAAGTCGCGCCCTGGGTCTACCAGCAGATCACCCAGACTTTCGTCCTCGATCCCGAAATGCGCGAGCGCCTGGCCGGGCTGAACCCCGTCGCCTCCGCCAAGGTCGCGACCCGGCTGATCGAGGCCCATGAACGCCAATATTGGACGCCTGACGCGTCCACCCTCGAGGCGCTGCGCCGCGCCAGCGAGGAACTCGAAGATCGCCTCGAAGGCGTCGGCGTCGGCGTCGCCGCCTGAGAGACAGAGGAGTACCCCCCGTGAATGCCTTGACCCCCATTCCGACCCGCCTGCGAAGGCCCGATGGCGACGGCAGCGTCCAGGTCCAGATGGACCCGAACCTGAAGATCGGCACGGCGAAAGTGTTCGCCGTCTATGGCAAGGGCGGCATCGGCAAGAGCACGACGTCGTCGAACCTCTCCGTCGCCTTTTCCAAGCTCGGCAAGCGCGTGCTGCAGATCGGCTGCGATCCCAAGCACGACAGCACGTTCACGCTGACGAAGCGCCTCGCGCCGACGGTGATCGATGCGCTGGAATCCGTGGAGTTCCACTCCGAGGAGCTGCGCGTCGAGGACTTCGTGGTCGAGGGCTACAACGGCGTGATGTGCGTGGAGGCGGGCGGCCCGCCGGCCGGCACCGGCTGCGGCGGCTATGTCGTCGGCCAGACGGTGAAGCTCCTCAAGGAGCACCACCTGCTGGACGAGACCGACGTGGTGATCTTCGACGTGCTGGGCGACGTGGTCTGCGGCGGCTTCGCGGCCCCCCTGCAGCACGCCGACCGCGGCCTCATCGTCACCGCCAACGACTTCGACTCGATCTTCGCGATGAACCGCATCGTCGCGGCCATCCACTCCAAGTCGAAGAACTACAATGTCCGCATCGGCGGCGTCATCGCCAACCGCAGCGCCGGCACCGACCAGATCGACCGCTTCAACGACGCCGTCGGCCTGAAGCGCCTCGCTCACTTCCCCGACCTCGACGTGGTGCGCCGCAGCCGGCTGAAGAAGTCCACCCTCTTCGAGATGGACAGCACGCCCGAGCTGGAGGCCGTGAAGGCCGAGTACATGCAGCTCGCCGAGAAGCTCTGGCTGGGCATCGACGAGCTCGAGGCCAAGCCGATGAAGGACCGTGACCTCTTCGAATTCCTGGGGTTCGACTGATGTCTGCAGCGCCTGCCGATCACTCCGCCTTGTCGGGCCACCATGGTCCTCATCCTGAGGAGCCGCGCGGTTCGCGCGCGGCGTCTCGAAGGACCGCCCCCGGCCGGACCGGCGCTCCCGAGCATTCGCCGTGCTTCGAGACGCGGACCGAAGGGTCCGCTCCTCAGCATGAGGATCGGGGGGGCTCCCCTATGGGGCAAGAACGCCGCGCGCTGCCCCTTCACGACACCCGCACCTATGACGAGCGCCGCGGCGAGCTGAAGACCTATTTCGACCGCACCGCCGTCGAGGCGTGGAAGCGGCTGACCTCCGACGCGCCCGTCGGCCGCATCCGCCGCACCGTGCGCGCCGGGCGCGACACGATGCGCAGCACCATGCTCGACTGGCTGCCGGTGGACCTCCGCGGCCGCCGCGTGCTCGACGCCGGCTGCGGCACCGGCGCGCTGGCGGTGGAAGCCGCGCGGCGCGGCGCTGACGTCGTCGCCATCGACCTCTCCCCCACCCTCGTCGACCTCGCCCGCGAGCGCACGGCGGGCATGGCGGGCGCGGGCTCGCTCACCTTCCTCGTCGGCGACATGCTCGACCCCGCGCTCGGCGGCTTCGACCACGTCATCGCGATGGATTCGCTGATCCACTACCGCAAGCAGGATGTCGCCCGCGTGCTGGACGGCGTCGCGCGGCGGACGTCGGGGTCCATCGTCTTCACCTTCGCGCCGCGCACCGCGCTGCTCACCGCCTTCTGGGCGGTCGGCCGCGCGTTCCCGCGCTCGGACCGCGCCCCCGCGCTGGAGCCGGTGGCCGAGCACGACCTGCGCAAGGTGATCGCCGGCACGAGCGGGCTCTCCTCCTGGAAGACGCACCGCACGCAGCGCGTCGCCAGCGGGTTCTACACCTCCCAGGCCATGGAGCTCGTTCGGTCATGAGCGCCATCGGAGCCGGCATGGTGAAGGGGTGGATGCGGCTTGGCCCGCGTCTGCTGCCGTTCGCCGACGCCGTCTCCGACGAGCTGCCGCTCGGCCGGCTGCTGCGCCTGTGCCTGTTCCAGGTCACGGTCGGCATGGCGGCCGTGCTGCTCATCGGCACGCTGAACCGCGTGATGATCGTCGAGATGGGCGTCCCCGCCTGGCTCGTCGCCATCATGGTCTCGCTGCCCCTCGTCTTCGCGCCGCTGCGCGCCGTGGTGGGCCACCGCTCGGACCATCACCGCTCGGCTCTGGGCTGGAAGCGCCTGCCCTACCTCTGGTTCGGCACGATGCTGCAGTTCGGCGGCCTCGCCATCATGCCATTCGCGCTGATCCTGCTCTCCGGCGACAGCAATGCGCCGGAGTGGGTGGGCCAGGCTGCCGCCGCGCTCGCCTTCCTGCTCGTCGGCGCGGGGCTGCACACGGTGCAGACCATCGGCCTGACGCTCGCCACCGACATCGCGCCCGTGCACACCCGCCCCCGCGTGGTCGCCCTGCTCTGCACCATGCTGCTGCTCGGCATGGTGGTCAGCGCGATCCTGTTCGGGCTGCTGCTGCATCCCTTCAGCCAGGTGAAGCTGATCCAGGTCATTCAGGGCGCGGCGCTGGCCACCATGCTCCTCAACATCGTCGCGCTGTGGAAGCAGGAGCCGCGCGGCCAGGCGCTGCGGGCCGGCGCGCCCGAGCCCGGCGCCTTCGGCCGCTCCTGGGCCGCGCTCACCGCCCGCGGCAACGCGCTGCGGCTGTTCGTGGCGACGGGCCTCGGCACGGCCGGCTTCTCCATGCAGGACATCCTGCTCGAGCCCTATGGCGGGCAGGTGCTGAAGCTCTCGGTGTCGATGACCACGGCGCTCACCGCGGCCCTAGCCGCCGGCGGCCTCGTCGGCCTCACGCTCGCTGCGCGCTGGCTCAACCGGGGCGTGGATGCGCACCGGGTCGCGGCCATCGGCGCGCTGTTCGGCATCGCGGCCTTTTCGGCGGTCGTGTTCGCCGCGCCGCTCGGCTCCACGGCGGTGTTCGCGCTCGGCGTCGCCCTCATCGGCTTCGGCGGCGGGCTCTTCGCCCATGGCACGCTGACAGCCTCCATGGCCATCGCCACCGCGGGCGAGACCGGCATCGCGCTGGGCGCCTGGGGCGCGGTGCAGGCGAGCGCCGCCGGCATCGCCATCGCCTCGGGCGGCATCCTGCGCGACGTCGTGTCCGACCTCGCTTCGCGCGGCGTGCTGGGCGAGGCGCTGACCAGCGACGCGACCGGCTACTCGGTCGTCTACCACATCGAAATTGCGCTGCTCTTCGCGACCCTGGTCGCGATCGGCCCGCTCGTGCGCCAGAAGCGCGCGGCTCCGGGCCAGGGCGGCGGTCACCTCATCGAATTGCACGGCTAGGCGGGAGAACAGCGATGCCGAAGGGATCCATCACCAGTTACATCGACGTCGCACAGCTCACGCTGTACGCGTTCTGGCTCTTCTTCGCGGGCCTCATCTTCTATCTCCGCCGCGAGGACCGGCGCGAGGGGTATCCGCTGGAATCGGAGGTGGCCGGCATCGGCGACCGCGGCTTCCTGCTGATCCCCACGCCCAAGAGCTTCCTGCTCGGCAACGGCACGACCGTGTACGCCCCGCGCGAGGAAGCGCCCCGCGCCGTCAACGGCTCCAAGACGATGCCCTTCCCCGGCGCGCCGATCGAGCCCAACGGCGATCCGATGACCGCCGGCGTCGGCCCCGGCGCCTATGCGCTGCGCGTCGACGAGCCGGACGTCACCTTCGACGGCCACACCCGCATCGTGCCCATGCGCGCCGACGCCCACTTCTCGCTCGAGACGCGTGACGCGGACCCGCGCGGCATGCAGGTGATCGGGGCGGACCGCGAGGTCGCCGGCACGGTGGTCGATGTCTGGGTCGACCGCTCCGAGTTGCTCGCCCGCTACTACGAGGTCGAGGTTCCCGCCGAGGGCGGATCGCGCCGCGTGCTGCTGCCGGTCAATTTCGGCTGGATCGACAGCTTCAAGGGCAAGATCAACGTCCGGGCGCTGCTGGCCTCGCAGTTCGAGGGCGTGCCCGGCCTCAAGCAGGCCGACAGCATCACCCGTCTCGAGGAAGAGAAGGTGATGGCCTACTACGGCGCCGGCACCCTCTACGCCACCCCGGGCCGCGCGGAGCCGCTGCTGTGAACGCCCCGGTCGCGCGCTCCTCGCTCACCGCCGCGCCGGCCGCCGTCGAGGCTCCGGCGGCTGCAACCGGGACGCTGCCCCCGGGCGAGGCCCTGCTCTGGCAGGGCAGCCCGGACTGGGCCAGCATGGCCAGCCGCGTCTTCCACCTGCGCGGCCTCTCCCTCTACTTCGCGGCGCTCTGGCTGTGGCAGGCCGGGACGTCCTGGCGCGACGAAGGTTTCGCCGCCGCGCTGCACGCCACGGGCGTGTCGTTCCTGCTGGGCGGCGCGGCGCTGGGCGTGCTGGCCTTCATGGGCTGGCTGATGGCCCGCTCCACCGTCTACACCATCACCACCCGCCGGGTCGTGATGCAGATCGGCGTGGCGCTGCCGATGGCGTGCAACGTGCCCTTCAAGGTGGTCGAGAAGGCCGCCATCGCCAGGCACCCCGAAGGCACGGCGGATCTCTCGCTCGGCCTCAAGGGCGGCGACCGCTTCGCCTACCTCGCGCTGTGGCCGCATGTGCGGGCCTGGCGGGTCGCACGGCCCGAGCCCATGCTGCGCTGCATCCGCAACGCGGACGAGGTCGCCCGTATCCTGGCGGATGCGCTGAACGCCTATTCCGCCAGCGAGGCGCCGCCCCGCATCGTCCTGCGTCCCACCAACGACGACCGGCGGGCCGCGTCGTCCCGGCACGGAGCCGCGGCATGACCAGGCATGCGCATGAAAGCCAGGCCCTGCCCAAGCCGATGCTGATCGGCGCGGGCCTCCTCATCGGCGCGACGCTGCTGATGACGGGCCTCGCCCGCACCACGGGCATCGGCGTGTCCACCGTTTCCCGCGGCACGCCGGTGACCACGCTCCAGCTCCACTTCGCCGATCGCGACGACGGCGGGGTGACGGTGATCTCCGACGACCATCGCGAGCAGGTGGTCGAGCCCGGCAGCAACGGCTTCCTGCGCGCCACCATGCGCGGCCTCGTGCGCGAGCGGCATCGCGAGGGCATCGGTCCCGATGCGCCCTTCCTCCTGACGCGCTGGAGCGACGGCGCTCTCTCGCTCACGGACCCCACCACCAACCGCAGCGTCAGCCTGGAGGCCTTCGGGCCCACCAACGCCCAGGCCTTCGCGCGGCTGCTGCCTGCAGGAGACGCGACACGATGACCAACAGCTTCTTCTCCAGCTCCACCATGCTGGTGCCCTGCACGGTCGAGATCGAGCAGACCCCGGAAAGCCTGCACGCCCACGTGACGCTGGAAAGCGACATCGAGATCCGGCCGGGTGACGAGGTGACCGTGCTCGACGCCCCCACGGAGGTGCCGTTCGGCGAACGCGCGACGTTCCGGCGCACCGCTTCCGTGGTCCGCGCCTCGACGCTCGAGCGCTTCTGGACCAAGCTCACCGGCAACCTCGAATTCTATGAGCTCTACGACGTCAGCTTCACGGAAAGGATGCGGCTATGAACGCTCCCGCTCGCGCCAAAACGCTCAACGAGTCCACCCGGCTCGCCCAGGAAAACACGGTCCTCAGCCCGCGCTTCTACACCACCGATTTCGCGGAGATGGACCGGACAAACGTGGAGTCCGTCCGCAAGGAGTGGGACATCCTCATCGCCGAGTTGAAGAGCGACCCCAACAAGCGCCACTTCATTCGCAACGAGGAGTTCGACCAGTTCGACCTCGAAGCCCTGCCCGAGGACCTGCGCAAGGAGTTCCTGGACTTCCTGGTGAGCTCCATCACCGCCGAGTTCTCCGGCTGCGTGCTCTACGCCGAGATGCGCAAGCGCGCCAAGAACCCCGACATGCGCGACATCTTCGGCCTGATGAGCCGTGACGAGGCTCGCCACGCCGGCTTCATCAACGACACGCTGAAGGACTTCGGGATCGGCGTGGACCTCGGCTTCCTCACCAAGGCCAAGAAATACACCTTCTTCAAGCCGAAGTTCATCTTCTACGCCACCTACCTCTCCGAGAAGATCGGCTACGCCCGCTACATCACCATCTACCGCGAGCTCGAGCGGCATCCGGACCGCCGGATCCACCCGATCTTCAAGTGGTTCGAGAAGTGGTGCAACGACGAGTTCCGGCACGGCGAGGCCTTCGCCCTGCTGATGCGCGCCAATCCGCATCTGCTCACCGGCATCAACGCCTACTGGATCAAGTTCTTCGTGCTGGCGGTGTTCTCGACCATGTACGTCCGCGACCATGCCCGCCCCGCCTTCCACAAGGCGCTCGGCGTCGACCCGACGGACTACGACTTCCGCGTCTTCCGCATCTGCTCGGAGATCTCCAAGCAGGTGTTCCCGATGACGCTGGACCTCGATCATCCCCGCTTCCGCAGCGGGCTCGACCGTCTCATGCGAATCGCGCAGTCGATGGAGGACGCCAAGGCCAAGGGCGGCGTTCTCGCGCCGTTCAAGCGCGTCGGCCTGATCGCGGCGGCCGGCGTCACCTTCGCGGGGCTCTACCTGCTGCCCGCCAAGAAGCACGCCATGCCCAAGGAGATCCGGCTTTCGCCGGTCTGGTAGGAGAACCGAGTGGCCTTCGTCCTGCCCGCCCTCGTCGCGATGTTCGCCTGGTGGATCAGCACCGGGACGATCCTCTATCTCGACAGGCTCCCCCGGCCCACCTTCCGGTGGAGCATGGCGGCGGCGACGATCCTGCTCGTAATCGGCGTGCGGATGGTGGCGGCCAGCGCCGACGACCTCTCCGTCGCCAGCGCCTACACGGCGTTCTTCGGCAGCCTCGCCATCTGGGTGTGGCTGGAGATGAGCTTCCTGATGGGCTTCGTCACCGGCCCGCGCCGCAGCGCTCCGCCGCCCGGCGTCGCCGGCTGGGCCCGCTTCCGCTGCGCGGTCGAGGTGATCCTCTGGCACGAGATCGCCGCGCTCGCCGCGGGCCTCCTCGTGCTGTCCCTGACGGCCAGCGCGCCGAACCAGGTGGGCCTGTGGACCTTCCTCGCCATCTGGCTGATGAAGGTCAGCGCCAAGCTCAACATCCACCTCGGCGCGCGGAACCTGGGCGAGCACCTGCTGCCCCCGCACCTCGCCTATCTCGCCGGCTATTTCACGCGCCGCGCCATGAACCCGCTGCTCCCGGTCTCGCTCGGCATGGCGTCGCTGGCCGTGCTGGTGCTCATACTGCGCGCGGGCGCGGCCGACGCCTCCGCCTTCGAGGCCACGGGCTGCATCCTGGTGGCGACCATGCTGGTCCTCGCCATCCTGGAGCACGCGCTGCTCTTCCTGCCGCTTCCGGCGGGCCGCTTCTGGACCCTCGGCTTCGGAGACGGGCCGTCCCCGGAGCTGGAGCCCGGCCTGACAGGCAGCCCCTCCCCTGCACTCGGCAGGATCCCTTCCGACCCTGACCATGCGCGTTCCGCCGAGGCGTCGCGCGCGCCTCGCCCCATCCTTCGTCTCCAACCGACTACGCCGTCCTCACGGAGAGTGTCATGAACTACGAAGTGTTCTTTCGCGATCAGCTCGATGGTCTTCGCCGTGAGGGCCGCTACCGCGTCTTCGCCGAGCTGGAACGCCAGGCCGGCGATTTTCCCAGGGCCTCTTTGCACGGCGACGGGACCACAAGGCCGGTCACGGTCTGGTGTTCGAACGACTATCTCGGCATGGGCCAGCACCCCGCCGTGCTCGACGCCATGCACGATGCGCTGGATCGCTGCGGCGCGGGCGCCGGCGGCACGCGCAACATCTCCGGCACCAACCACGAGCATGTGCTGCTGGAACGTGAGCTCGCCGACCTGCACGGCAAGGAGAACGCCCTGCTCTTCACCTCCGGCTACGTGTCGAACTGGGCCGCGCTGGGCACGCTCGCCTCGCAGATCCCCGGCTGCGTCGTGCTCTCGGACGAGGGCAACCACGCCTCCATGATCGAGGGCATCCGCCACAGCCGGGCCGAGCGCCACATTTTCCGGCACAACAGCCCCGAGGATCTCGACCGCAAGCTCTCCCTGCTCGACCCGCAGGCGCCCAAGCTCGTGGCCTTCGAGTCCGTCTATTCCATGGACGGCGACATCGCGCCGATCGCGGAGCTCTGCGACGTGGCCGAGGCGCACGGAGCCATGACCTATCTCGACGAGGTCCACGCGGTGGGCATGTACGGCCCGCGCGGCGGCGGCATCTCGGAGCGGGAGGGCGTGGCCCACCGGCTGACGGTCATCGAGGGCACCCTTGGAAAAGCCTTCGCCGTGATGGGCGGCTACATCGCCGCCTCCGACGCGCTCTGCGACTTCGTGCGCAGCTTCGCCTCGGGCTTCATCTTCACCACCGCCCTGCCCCCGGCCGTCGCCGCCGGCGCGGCCGCCAGCATCCGCCATCTTAAGGCGAGCGGGCAGGAGCGCGCCCGCCACCAGAACCGCGTCGCCGAAGTGCGCCGCCGGCTCGACCAGGCGGGCATCCCCCACCTCGAGAACGACAGCCACATCGTGCCCGTGATGGTCGGCGACCCCGTGCAGTGCAAGCGCATCAGCGACCTGCTGCTGGCCGAGTGGGGCATCTACGTGCAGCCGATCAACTACCCCACCGTGCCGCGCGGCACGGAGCGCCTGCGCATCACCCCCTCCCCGCTCCACAGCGACGCCGACATCGACGGCCTCATCACCGCCCTCGCCAGCATCTGGGCCGAGGCCGGCCTGCGCCGGGCGGCCTGAAGGCCCGCGCCGAACAGCCGGGGCGGTTCACCGCCCCGGCGTACCGCGGCCCCGTGCCATGCGCGGCCGCCGTTCCCCAATGGCCGGAAAGCGATCCGGCGCGGGCGCCGCTCCGTCATGCCGGACCCCTGAGCCGCCGCGCCGGGCTTGATTGATCGCCTGGCCGCCACCCGAGCCGTTCCGGGACGGCCGCGGGCAGGGCCAGGCCGCCCGCCCCACTTACACTCCGCCAGCAGCCCGCCGCCATGTCTCCCGGTCAGCTCCCGGACGGCCGAGGGCCGAGCCGTGATCCAGGCGCTCCGGCCCCCATTAGCGCCGCCGCAGACTGCCCGCAGTCATCGGCCTCAGCCGTCATCCCGGACGGCCGCAGGCCGAGCCGGGACCCAGGACCCGCCACGCCCGCTCAACCCCTCGGCGCCGCGCTTCGACGGATTGACCTGATCAAAGTTAAATCATGTATTCCGGCGTCGATCTACTGACGCTTCTCACAGCCTCGTGCTCGCCGCTCTTCCGACCGGCCACTCGGCCGGATCGCACGCCACGTTTGCACTTGTGGCTGCCACGCCCTCTCCGGTTCACTACTACACAGATCGATTTTGCGCGCGCCAAGAGCCGCCAGCCGGCAGCCACACCCGCCATTGAAGTGGCTGCTGTCTCGAACACTCAAGCCCAAAACGTTCGGATCAAAGAAAAAGGGAGAAGCCTCAGGAGCTTCTCCCTTTCGATCTTTTTGCAGGACCACCGCCGGCCAGTGACCGGCGCGCGGGCTACGGAGCGGTCACTGGTCCCGCCAGTTCGGGATAGTCCTTGACCATGCTGACGCCGAGCAGAGGCTTGTTCACGCCCTGGTGGCAGGTCGTGCAATTGGCCTTGGGCGCATCGCCGAGGGGTCCGAGCCTGTTCGGGGGATAGGTTCCCTTCAGCGGGGTCAGGTATCCGGCATTGAGTTCACGCACCATCTGAATGCCGTGCCAAGCCGTCACACGTTGTGGCGTGCTCTGGCTCCACTGCGAGAACGCACGGCTGTTGTGACAGAACGTACAGTTTACGCCGAGGCCTTCGGACATGTGCATCATCAAAGAATACGTGACTTCGGCTTTCTTGATCGAAGCTCCAGAACCTTCCGGCAGAGCCGTCGTCGCGACGACGCGGATGGCCTGGTTGTCGCCGAGTTGCCGATCGAGCGCATTGTAGGGCAGCGAGGACATGCCGGCGACCTTCGAAGCCACGTTCTGGCCCTGGCGGTCTTCAGCAAAGCCTTGGGCTTCCGGCGGTCCCGGATGGTTGAACCAGATATTCAGCGGCACCGGGTTGCCACGATGGCAAGTATAGCAGGTCACCCCGGTCGCCGCGACGTGCGGCTTCCAGTCCGTGTTGATATGCCGGGTCATCTCGAACATTCGCCGGGCGACGACCTTCGTGTAGAGCGAGTCGTCGGCGAGGTTCTCGACATTGTGGCAATACGCACAGCCCTGCTCCGGCGCGACCCATTCCGTGATGGCGAGCATCACGCGATTGAACTGCTCCGTGCTGAGGTCTGTCAGAACCTTGACGTTCTGGTATTCGTCCTTGGCCTTGGGACCATCAGCCGAGGCCTTTTCGCTGGCTTCGGGCACTGTATTGCGCGCCTTGATGATCTGTTGTTGCCGCTCGGTGGTGATCTGCTCCATGGCGAGCCCGCGATACCCTACCTGGGCGGATTTGACCGGCGGATGGATCCAACCCGCCGTCAGGAACATGGCTCCGGTCAGGAGCACGGTCGCGACGACCGCGATAATCGAGAGGGGGAGTCTCATTTTGCCACCCCTTGGAGCGAGGCCGGATCGACGACGACATTGGGAAATACGCTGGGATATGAAGGCGCTACGCCGTGTTTCACCGCCCAGAGATACCAGTTGTCCACCACGGTCCCGGTCAGCAGGATGCCGATGCCGCCGGTCAGGGTGCACAGCACCGCGAACCACCAGGCCCAGCGATGGATGGACTCCATCGTGGCGTTGAACCCCATCGTCCAGCGCCAGAACAGCGCCGCCCTCTCGGAGGCCGTGCCCCGATCCACGATCTGCTCGATCTCCCGCTCGCCGCCATACCGGCCTACGGCCAGAATGGTCGCGCCATGCATGGCGAACAGCAAAGTCGAGCCATACAGGAAGACGATCGAGAGCATGTGGAACGGGTTGTAGAACAGGTTGCCGTAGCGGATGGAGAATGCCGCAGTCCAATCGAGATGCGGGAAGATCCCGAACGGAACCGCCTCGCCCCAATTGCCCATCAATACAGGGCGGATGAAGCCGAGAACGATATAAAGCCAGATCGCTGAGGCAAATGCCCAGGCGACATGCGTTCCCATCCCGAGCGCGCGGCTGCGGCGGTAGGTTCGGATCCACCACAGAATGATCGAGGTGGTCAGGAAAAAGCCCGCCAGGAGCCACCAGCCGCCTTGCGCCATGGGCGGCGGGATCATCAGCCCGTACTCCGGCCGCGGCGGCTCGAGAGCCAGCCAGGGCAGCTGGCGCACGAACTGCACGGGATCCCAGTTCACCGACGCCCACATATTCAGGCCGATGATCTCGAATGCGATGAAGCCGCACGCCAGCGAAAGGGTTCCGATATACCCGAGATAGATCGGCCCAAGCTGCGCATTGCCCAGCTTTCCGAACCAGTAGGATATCGACGGCGTCCCTACGCGCTCAGCATTGCCGCGTTTCAGCGGAACACCAGGTTCTGCTCCGGCGCGGACTTGGACTTGCGTATAGAAATTCTCGAAGACTGACATGACCGCCCCTCGCCTTAGCGCCAGATCGGCAGATTGAGCCACCAGGTCCACCACTGGGGCCAGCCTTGCGTCCAGAATGGCCCACTGATGATGATGCAGACGGCGCTCCAGAACCCGGCGGAAAGCGCGAGAAAGAGCCCCAGACGGTGAATGCCCAACGTTCCGATCGAGTAACCGATGGTGTCCCGGAAGAACGTATCTTCATATTCCGGCGTCTTGACGCTCTCGCCCGGCGCCGGATTGGTCGCCGAAAGGATCAACGCGCCATGAAGTGACAAAGCCAGGGTCGTTGTGAAGAAGAATGTCACGGCGAGCATGTGCGCTGGATTGTAGTGGAAGTGGAGATACTGGTACCCGGTATTCGAAACCCAATCGAGATGGCTCATGATGCCGTAGGGAAAACCATGTCCCCACGCGCCGAGAAGGACGGGCCTGATCGCCACCAGCGAGACATAGGCGAATATCGCGACCCCGAAGGCGAAGGGCACGTGATACCCGATGCCCAGCTTGCGGCAGATCTCCACTTCCCGGAGAGCCCAGGAACAGAAGGCCCCGATCGCGCACACCGTGATCAACTGCCAGAGGCCGCCCTCCTTCAGAGGCGCCAAGGCCAGCCCGTATTTGAGGTCGGGAGGCGCAATGTTGATCTGCCAGATGTTCCAGGTCGGCCCAAGCGCGGCGCCGTAAACGATCAGCAGGGTGCCGAGCGCAGCAAAGAAGATGGTGGTGACACCGAAAAACCCCACAAAGAAGGGGCCTATCCAAAAATCGAAAAGATCTCCGCCGATCAAAGTGCCGCCGCGGACGCGGTATTTCCTCTCAAAGCTCAGCATAGCCATCGTAGGATCCTCCACGCGGCGGAACGGCATCTGGCGTCACCCGGTCCTGGCGGACCAAAAGCGCGCGGGTTCTCGGTTGTTTACTTGGCGGCGGCGCGCATGGCGCGCCGCGTGGCCGGGGAAAGCCACGGGCGGATCCGGTAACCCGGTTATCCGCCCGCGACGGGGCCGGACTTGCCGGCCAGGGCTCGATCAGGCTGGCAGAACCAGCTCGACGACCGGAGCCATGCCCTGAACGGCGCGGCGAGGGCCTTCCAACCAATTGAACCGGTCCGTGCTGAGCAGGATGAAATGGATCAGCAAAGCCAGAACGAAAAGGAAGGTTCCCAGCGCGACGAGCGTTCTGCGGGGATCGAAAAGAAGCCAGATCTTCCACATTCGAGCACCCTCCTCAGCTTACGAACGGCAGGACGCCGCTCAAAGCCACTGTCACATTGTCGAGCAGCGCGGAGTAACCTTTCGGCCCCGGCAGCCAAGGCCGCCACTGCCACACCAGGAAGTGCGCAATGATTGCAATGACAGTGAAAGCGATGAAGCTCGTGACGAAGATGCTATGGAATTCCTTGGCCTCGCTCTCCGTCATTCCTGACAGGGCGCTTGGCCGCTCGGCGTTGTTGGCCATACGTCTGACCTCCAATTAGGTGCCTTTGGGCGGTACCGCGAGCGTGACCTCGCGGCGGGAATCGTCCTTCGAGCAAGCCCGAAGGACGGGTGGTTCGGCGAGACAGAGCCGCGCCGAATGGAAGCCCGTGATCAGCCCATGAAGGCGAACGGGATGGTGCTGTTTGCGAGAACGCTGGCGCGGCGGAAGACAGAGCGGCGTCCGCCTGCTGCATCCGCTCGAGCGGCGCCAGGCAAAATCGACTGAGCGGCTGCAACGACGAAGAAAAGCGGGTAAGTCAGCGTCAGCAAGATGCGGTACTGAAGCTTCTCCCGGGAGCGGATCTCGCGGCTCGTTACGTCAATGCTGGACATCACCGTTTCTCCCGCTACTTTTCTGGCTGGATTTACTTGATACTGTGAAACACCGTGCGCCATGGTCATGCTGCTCTTCCCTCCTTGAGGACGGAGCTAGCGGCGACGACGCGTCCCGCTGTCACCCTGGTTTCGCCCGCTCTCCGGGCTTCGCGCTCCGCGGTATCGCGCAGGCGCTTCGCCGCGGAGATCCTGACCAGGACGGGCTGCGCTTCGATCCATTCGTCGAGCTTGGACCTGGCCGCATCCTCCCAAGGCAGCTCCCGGCTGAAGCGGGAGGGCGTCGCCTCGACCTTGTCGAGATCCGTGCCGAGCGGCAGGATGTGGAAGAGCGCGTCGAAAAGGGCGTTGCAGACCTCCTGGACGAGGTAGGTCGCGCCGGAATAGCCCATGAAAGGCGTTCCGGTGTGGCGCCGGATGATGGCGCCTGGGAAGGATGCCGGAATGTACATCGCCCGGGCGCCCGTCTCAGCCAGGTACATGCGCTCGTTGTAGCTGCCGAACAGGATCAACGGCGTCTTGTCCCTGACCGCGAGGCGCACCGCCGCGTTGTCGGTCTTTTCGCCGGCGTTCCGCGCGAACGAGAAGGTGCAAGGCAGCCCCATCTCTTCTTCGAGGAAGTGCCGGATGCCTCGCTCGTACGTTTCGTTCGCGACGATTGCAAAGCTGGCGGTCGTGAAGAAGTCTTGCGTGACGGAGCGCCAGAGGTCCCAAAGAGGCTTGATCGTCGTATGCTTCTCGCGCTCGATGAAAGGCTCCGGGTCGACTCCCAGGATCTCACCGAGGCTTCGAAGAAACTTCGTGGTGCTGTGCAAACCTATCGGCGCCTGGAGGTAGGGCCTGTCCAAAGCCTCACAAAGCATGCGGCCGAACTCTCGGTACATGCAGACGTTCGCGTCGGCGTCGACAAGGCGCGACACGTCAGCAAGATGGCTTCCGAGCGGGAAGGTCATGTTGACCTCCGCGCCGATGCCTTCCACCAGGCGTCGAATTTCTGCCAGGTCCGACGGCATGTTGAAAGTGCCGTAGGACGGGCCAATGATGTTCACACGCGGCTTGGCTCCCTCGACACGAGGCTTGCGCTTGGGAACCGTCCCTTTCTTGGCCCCGAACTCTGTCCAGAGCCAATACATGGCGCGGTTTGCCGCCTGCCACTGATCCTCATCGATCGTGCGGGGAAGGAACCTTTGGATGTTGGTTCCTTCGGGCGTCACGCCGCCACCGATCATCTCAGCGATCGATCCGGTGACTACGACGCTCGGCAGATCGGGATCGAGCGTCGCATGCGCACGCTTCATCGCACCTTCGGTCCCGTGGCGGCCCAGTTCCTCCTCGGCCAAACCCGTCACGACGATCGGCAGTTCGTGTGGAGGCAGCGCGTCGGTGTAGTGGAGAACCGACGTCACCGGGAGGTTTTCACAACCCACAGGACCGTCGATGATGACCTGGAGCCCCTTTATTGCAGTAAAGACGTAAACGGCGCCCCAGTAACCGCCAGCGCGATCATGATCGAGCACTAACATGAGCCCATCTCCTCGGCGGGACGGGCCATCGACTTGGCACGGTGTTTCTTACGAAATTCAGGCCGGGGCTTTGGAATGTCGCTCCAGATGCCGGCCTGATCACCCGAACCAACATCTCCGAAAAATGCGCTCATCGCGGCGAAGCGAGACTGATTGGCCATGGCGGCGTTCACAACTTTGGCCAGCGAACCCGCTCCCGCCGGACCCATGAGCGGCCGCGCGGAGATCAGGTTGGTGAAATAGAGGCCAGGGATCGCCATCTGCTTCGCAGCCTGAACCACGGGCGTCGTACCAATCGCCAGGTCCGGACGAAATGCCTTGAGCGCAGTGAGGTCATGCTCAAGCGAGGCACGGAACTGTACAGCGACCCCTCTGCTTTCCAGCCAATCGCGGTCCGCATCCGACCACGCCGTGCGCGGGCACGCCGTCCCGACATACCGCAGGTCCGCTCCGCTCTCGACCAGCAGTCTCGCGACGAGCAACTCCGAGCCTTCATACCCGGACAGCGTGATCCGGCCCTTGATCGGCGCCTTCTGGAGCGCAGAACTGATGGACGGTAGAATACGAGCCTTCGCAGCATCGAGGATTTGATCCCCTATGCCGCATGCGCCCGCGATCGCTTCGAGCCACGCAGCCGTTCCATCCAGGCCAACCGGGGCGGATCCAAGGACTTTTCGGCCGGCGCTCTCGAACTCCCGAACCGCAGACGTATAGAAGGGGTGCAGCGCTGCGACGGCGGCGCAATCAAGCGACTGATAGAGTTCCCGCCATTCGCGGGTCGGAACGACTGGACCCGCCGAAAGCCCCAACAGATTCAGCATCCCGCCAATCTGAACCGGATCGGCGGGAAACAACTCGCCAAGCAGCGTAACTGAAGGCCGCTCGTCGCGACCTGTCCTGGGAGCCTGGACCGGCCCGTTCGCGGCCTCATGCCGCGCATAGCGCAACATCGCGCCTGCAAGCACATCCTTCGCTTCGGCATGAGTGGGAACACCGAAGCCAGGTACGTCGATGCCGATGATCCGAACGCCGTCGATCTCTTTTGGGAGAAGGCGCAAAGGAACACCGGAAGCGGTCGGAACACAGAGGTTGATGACGACAACCGCGTCATAGTCGTCAGGCCGTGCAAGCTGAAACACTGCCTCCCGGATGTCCTCGAAGAGCTTTCCGGTGACGAGGGTCTCCGAATTGAAGGGCACGTAACCCACGGTTCTCTTTGCGCCATAGAAATGGGAGGTGAACGTCAGCCCATAAACACAGCAAGCCGATCCTGACAGCACCACCGCCGTACGGCGCATCCTGAGGCCAACACGCAGTGAACCGAAGGCCGGGCACATGCTCTGCGGCTGATCGTGTGGCCCTGCAGGATAATCTGCGGCGTACTGTGCCAGCGTCTCACGGATACCCGACGCGTCGGAAGCGAGCGCCGCGGCGGCCAACATTGCATCTTTCCCGGAATGGCACCCGAGCGCCGTCTCCGGCGGTATTGGCGCGCCCTGGCTCGGCCTTTCGGGACCGGAGATTGCTTGGGGATGCATTGTCAGCGTTGTCATGACGGTTGCCTGTCAGACGCTGTCGTAGATGACTTCGAGGGACGGCTTCGAGATGGCCGAAACCCCACACATGTCCTCGAACGTAGCCGGCTCCAGGACGACCCCGCGGCCAACCGCCTCGCCCTTGAACAGTCCCAGCAAGCCGTCCTGCGAAAGCGGCGTGGGATGGTTGGGGACAGCCTCGGACACGTTTTGTGCAAGCGACTCGAACAAGGAACCCCAACGCCCGCCGGGTTCTCCGATGATCTGGTAGCTCGCGCTCTTCCTGCGTATGTCTTCGTCCGCAGGAATGGATGCCAGAATTGGAATGCCCACTGCGTCAGCGAATGCCTGCGCTTCGCCAGTACCGTCGTCCTTATTGATGACGATTCCGCCTACTCCGACATTGCCTCCCAACTTTCGGAAGTACTCGACGGCCGAGCAGACGTTGTTGGCGACGTAGAGCGATTGGAGATCGTTCGATCCCACGATGATGACTTTCTGGCACATGTCCCGGGCGATCGGGAGACCGAAGCCCCCGCACACGACGTCTCCGAGAAAATCGAGCAGGACGTAGTCGAAACCCCACTCGTGAAATCCGAGTTTTTCGAGCAGTTCGAAGCCGTGAATGATTCCACGTCCGCCACAGCCCCGGCCGACCTCCGGCCCACCGAGTTCCATCGCAAACACGCCGTCCCGCTTGAAGCAGACATCGCCGATAGCGACTTGTTCGCCAGCCAACTTCTTTCGCGTAGAGGTCTCGATGATCGTTGGGCACGCACGCCCGCCGAACAACAGCGAAGTCGTATCGCTCTTCGGATCACAGCCGATCAGAAGGACCTTTTTGCCCTGCTGAGCCATCATGTAGGAGAGGTTCGCCAAGGTGAAACTCTTGCCGATTCCCCCTTTTCCGTAGATGGCGATGATCTGTGTTTCTTTTTTCGCTGTAGTCGGAACCGGATCCAGAGGTATCGCGGCCTCATCGCGCAGCGCAGCAGCCAAGCCGGTCAGGGTAGCCGAAGGACTACCGCCATTGGCGATCGAGTTCATCGCAACGCTCATTGGACGTTTCTCCAGTCCAGGATCATCTTCAGGCAGGAGCGGTCCTCGAAAGCGGTTCGATAGGCTCTTGCTGCATCTCGTGCGTCATGCTGATGCGTAATCAGGTTCTTCAGCGAGAGCGAACCGTCTTCGATGAGCCGCGAGACGACGGTGAGATCGTTGGGCTTCCATTCGGCCGATACTTGAATCCTGGCCTCGCGCATGAACGCCGGGGCGAAGGAAAAGCTCAAAGGCCGATCGTAGAAGCCGGCAAGAACGAGTTCGCCCCCAGCCGCCAGTCGCACGATTGCCCGATCGAGGATGTCTGGATCGCCGCTGACGTCGGTTATTACCTGGTAAGACGTGAAGTCATCTTCGGCGGGATCGACCACGGTGTATCCGACAGCCCCCTGTTGCCGACGGGGATCCGTCTCCCATACGATCGGATCAATGCCGCTTGCGACAGCCAACCGGGCCAGCAAGCGTCCGAGCACTCCATGCCCAATGATCAGTTCGCGCTGGCCTGTTTGGACTTTGCTGCGTGCGTGCACAGCTGTGGCTGCTAGGGCCATCAGCGCACCGTCCTGAGCAAGGTCCGGGTTGATCGGCGTGACCCTGGAGCCGGGTGAGACAAGCTTGGAGGCAGCGCCACCGAAGAGTCCTCTCACGGCGCCGTAGCAGCGAGCGCCGGGGACGAAAACCGTTTCGCCGACTTGACGGCCCGAGTCGAAGCCAGCCTGACTGACGACTCCGACGGTTTCGTATCCGGGCACCAGCGGATAGCCCATCCCTGGGAAGGCAGGCATTCGGCCGGACCACAAAAGGCGCTCAGTGCCACTGCTGATCCCGCTCCAAAGGACATCAACGACAACGTCGGCGTCGGACGGATCAGTGAGGGCGAGATCGCTCAGCGAGATCTGGCCTGGCTGATTGAGAACGACGGCTCGCGCGAACATCGACCTGTACTCTTGATGGGGGCTCGCCCTGTCGGTGAGACGCAACCCATAATGTCAGCTTAGATTGACAGGAGGATACGTCAACAAAAAATGACACGCTTAAGTCTGGGCGATGATGACGTGGGACATCAGGGGACGAGATGTTGGGAGAGCGCGGGAGGAGTGAAAGCCGGATGTTTTCAGGAGATCTGAGATCTCGGCAGGGGTTCGCGCCCGGCCTTTGCCCATTGCGAGCAGGTAGAACCCAAAATAGGCGTCGGCCACCCGATCGCTGGCCGACCCGAGAGGCATAGGTTCTGCGATGAGGAGGACGCCGCCGGGGCGCAGGCTTTCGCGGATCGAGCGTAGGAGCGTGAGCACCGCGGTGTCGTCGTGATCGTGGACGATTCGCACGAGGCTGACGATGTCGGCGCCGACAGGAAGCCGGTCTGTCAGGAAGCTGCCGCCGTGGCAGACGGCGCGGGCGCCCAGACCTCCCGAATCGAACCGGGCTCGCGCCCGGTTGGCGACCTCGGGGAGGTCGAAAACCATGACGGAAAGCGCTGGGTGCCGCCTGGCGGCGGTCATTGCGAAGACGCCCTCCCCGCCTCCGACGTCGAGCAGAACACGATGGCGGTCCATCGGATAGGCGTCCAGAACATCGTCCGCCAGCAGTGGGAGGGATGCCGCCATCAGCCGACTGTAGGCCGCCGCCTCTTCGGTATCGGCCTCGCCCGGCCGTCCTGCATAGGACCAGAATCGCGACAGCTTCGTCTCGCCAGCCTCGCCCCGCAACAGGGCTACGGGATCACGCAGGTCGTCATAGGCCAGGGCATGGTGCTCGACCATCGCAAGGACACCTGGATTGCCGAGCAGCGCAGCTCCGCCTTCACCGAGAGCAAAGCTATTTTCCGAAATCTTTTCAACAAGCTGGAGTGCGGCAGCAGCTCGCAGCAGACGGATCGTCGCCTCTTCTGAGAGGGACATCCGCCGGGCGAGTTCATCGACTTCGCGGGGACCCGCCGCCAGGCTCTCGAGCAAGCGGAGCCGTATGCAAGCGGCCAGGATCTGGGAATAAACGAATCCCGACACGAGGTCGAAAAGCGCCGAAGCCTTGCGCCTGGCGATAGGCCGAGTGAGCGGAAACGAGGCGGCCCACCGCTGAAAGCGGGGGCTCATCAACTGGGCGTTTCGCCAATTCAGCCAACGCAGCCGCCACGCAGCCCCTGGCGAAGCCGTCGGCGGCTTTCGCTTGGGTGCAGCGCGCTCCTCGAGGGAGCCGGTCGTCATGCGGCCTTGCTCGCCAGCTCCTTGGGAAGAAACTGGTCAGTCTGCGCGATGATCAGCGTCCGCAGCTCGGCCGAGCCGGGGCACGGTGGAATCGAGTCGACCGCCTGGGCGACGAGTTGCTTGAGCGAGAGCAGCGCTCCGGCGAAGCCGAGCCTTGCAGTCGCGTTGGGGCGGCCCAGAACCTCGTCCCTATGGATCGGCTTTCCCAACTCCTCGGCGGTGCAGTAGACATCACGGATGTCGTCTGCGACCTGAAAGGCTTCGCCAAGGGTGAGGCCCAAGGTGCTCCACGGAGCGGGGTCGAATCCGCAGGCGGCAGCGCCCGATTGGGTGGCTGCAGCGAACAGGACACCGGTCTTTGCCCGGTGATATTCGGCCAGTCGCTGGTCGGGCTCGCATTCCCATGCCTGGCCCGCGCAGATGCCGTGAGGCGCCCCCACGGCTGCGCCGACGATCGAGACCAAACGCCCGATCCGCTCGGGGCTGACGGCCCCCGAACGCGCGATGGTCTGAAAGGCGAGGACAATGAGCGCATCCCCCGCCAGCACGGCCAAGGGCTCGCCAAAGGCGCAATGCACCGACGGTTTGCCTCGTCGGATCGGCGCATCGTCGAAACAGGGCAGATCATCGTGCACGAGCGAAGCGCAGTGAAGGATCTCGATCGCGGCCGCCGCCGCATCGGCGAGGCCGGGAACGTCCTCCCCGCAGGCTTGCGCCACCGCCAGACTGAGGCGCGGGCGCACTCGGGCGCCCCCCGGAAATACGGCATGCCGCATTGCAGCGGCAAGAAGGGGAGGACCAGCCGGCGACTCGGTGGCGGAAATGGCTGCTGCAAGGATCCGCTCGATTCGGCTACCGGCGTCCATGGCTCACTCCTTGCGAACTGGCTCGAAGTGTCAGTCTATACTGTCATTCTGAATTGACAACATGAGTTGACAGTCTCAGTCTCGGACAGAGGCGGATTATGGGCGAACATCGGGTCATCATCGTAGGGGCAGGCATCGGCGGGCTTGTTTGCGCCCTGTCCCTCGCTGCCCGCGGCTGTGCCGTGACCGTCGTGGAGAGCATGCCGGGACCGGGAGGCAAGCTCCGCCCGGTAAGCCTCGCCGGGCGCAACCTCGACTCCGGCCCCACCGTGTTCACGATGCGCTGGGTCTTCGACGAAATCTTCCAGGCCCTCGGGCTGAACCTGTCGGATCATCTGGCCTTGCGCGAAGCCGACGTTCTTGCAAGGCACGCCTGGTCGGCAGGCGAAAAGCTGGACCTCTTCGCCGATACGGAGCGAAGCGCTGAGGCCATCGCGGCTTTTGCGGGGGTTCAGGAGGCAGACGGCTACCGCGCCTTTTGCGAGAGGGCGCGCCGCATCTACGAGACGCTTGCGCCGTCATTCATCGGGGCCCAACGGCCCAGTCCGCCGGAACTCGTCCGGCGTGTTGGCCTCTCCCGCCTCTCCGAACTTTGGAACATCAGCCCCTTCGAAACCTTGTGGAGCGCGCTCGGCCGGTACTTCAAGGATCCCCGGCTCAAGCAACTCTTCGGTCGTTACGCAACCTATTGCGGTTCCTCGCCCCTCCTTGCGCCCGCGACACTGATGCTGGTTGCTCATGTGGAGAAAGAGGGCGTTTGGATGCTCGATGGCGGCATGCACCGCCTTGCGCAGGTCCTTTCCGAGCTCGCGCAGACCTACGGCGCCGTGTTTCGCTATGGGGATCGCGTCACGGAGATCCTGGTCGAAGGTGGCTCAGCCGCCGGCGTCGTGCTCGAATCAGGCGAACGCGTCCTTGCAGACGCCATCATCTTCAATGGTGACGCGAACGCCCTGGCAAGCGGGCGGCTCGGCGCGCGAGTTCAGAAAGCGGCGCGGCAGATACCCGAACGAAGCCGATCCCTTTCGGCGATCACCTGGCTCCTTCATGCCGAGGCGACCGGCTTCCCACTGTCGCGGCACAACGTCTTCTTTTCAGGAGACTATCAGGCCGAGTTCGACGATATCCGGGCACAGGGTCGGCAGCCGCGCGATCCAACGGTCTATCTGTGCGCCCAGGACCGCGGAGCGTCCGATGAAGCCGCACCAATCGGCGCGGAACGCTTTCTTTGCCTCATCAATGCGCCGGCGCAAGGCGACAACCGGCACGACACCTCTTGGGAGATCGAGGCATGCAGCGACAGAGTGTTCCAGCGCTTGGCGGCATGTGGGCTGACGCTGTCTCCGGGGGCGACGATCACAACGACGCCCAGCAGTTTCGAGAGACTTTACCCGGCGACCGGCGGAGCGCTCTATGGCCGGGCGTCTCACGGTTGGATGGCGTCCTTCAGCAGGCCGGGAGCGAGGAGCAGGGTTCCCGGCCTGTATCTGGCGGGGGGCAGCGTACATCCGGGGCCGGGCGTGCCGATGGCGGCGCTCTCGGGCAGGCTGGCGGCAGAATCGGTGAGCGCGGACTTGGCTTCGACACGGCGGTTCCACAAGGGGGCTACCGCTGGTGGTATGTCGACGGAATCAGCGACGACGGCACGCACGCCCTGACCATCATTGCTTTCGTCGGCAGCGTCTTCTCACCCTATTACGCCTGGGCTGGGCGTACGGACCCGCTCGATCACTGCGCCCTCAACGTGGCGCTTTACGGAAATTCTGCGCGTTGGACCATGACGGAGCGCAGGCGCTCCGCGATTTCACGATCTCCGGACGAATTCCAAATCGGCCCGAGCAGAGTGAGCTGGGATGGTGACGGGCTCACCATCGCGATCGACGAAATCGGCACTCCGCTCCCGCGACGCGTGCGCGGCACGGTGAAGATACGCCCGGAATTCGTCACTGACGGCGCGTTCGATCTCGACCCTGCCGGACGGCACCAGTGGTGGCCCATCGCCCCGCGTTCGCGCATCGAAGTGAGGTTGGAGCATCCCGCTCAGCGGTGGGAAGGCGCAGGCTATCTCGATTGCAACGCGGGGTCCGAACCGCTCGAGAACGCCTTCACGGACTGGACTTGGGCGCGGGCAGCCATGCGCCAGGGCGCGGGCGTCGTCTATGACGTCGGCACGGTCGGTGCGGGAAGGCATGGCTTGGCGCTCCGGTTCGGAGCGAACGGTTCGATCGAAACCATGCCTTCGCCCGAACGCGCCCCACTCCAGAGCAGCCGCTGGCTTTTGCCACAAGAAACACGATCCGACAGGGGGGCCGCGCGGGTGGTCCGGCGTCTGGAGGACGCGCCTTTCTATGCGCGTTCCCTAGTGGCGGGCTCCCTTTTCGGCGAACCCGTCACGATGATGCACGAAACTCTATCCCTCACCCGCTTCGCCAGTCCCATCGTCAAGCTGATGCTGCCATTCCGCATGCCGCGAAACTGAGCGCCGGCAACGAGCTTCTGCAAACAGAGATCAGTTCTCCCCGCTTCCTTTTTTGGGCGGCTCGCGCATGGCGCGGCGGACGGAGATGAGCTGCCAAACGCCAAAGCCGAGCGTCAGAAACAGCACGAACGCCATTTCGACGAGGCCGAGGATGCTGCCGTCCATGGGTGCGCTCCTGCCCAGGCGGGCTGATCAGCTGCCGAATTCTTCGCGCTGCTGCAGACGTTCGAAGATGTCGAGGACGCGTCCGAAGCGGGTCGACATGTGCCACCAGCGATGTTCATCGTCTTTGATGGTTGGCCGCCCGACTTCCAGTTGAGTCACTGCCTCAACGAGGAACAAGACTTCTGGAAGCGGTCGGGCGTGCCTTGCAGACGAGTGCGCAGGGCCCGGTGAAGGAACTGCTGTCGAGGCCAGGGCGGTGCAGAGGAGGGCGAGCTTGCGGGCGCCTGAAACGCGGGCCCTCTGCGTCAAAACGTCGAGGCCGGCTCGTTCTGCACTGCGTCCGATGTCCGAATAGATCAGTCGGGCCGCATGAATCGCCGGCCTGCAGTCGAGAGGCAGGAAGGATGTTCCCTGCGCCGCCCGGCGATAGAGCATTTCGGCCTCGTCGAGCAAATCCGCGAGTACCGAGCGCAGGCGATCGTCCAGGACCGGGTTACAGAGCCAGGCGTCGGGATCCAAACCCGCATTTCTCATGTCGTTCATCGGCAGGTAGAGGCGCCCATGCCGCGCATCTTCGCCGACGTCCCGCACAATGTTGGTGAGTTGCATGGCGACGCCGAGATCGCAGGCTCGCGCGAGCGCCTCGGGAGACCGCACTCCCATGATAAGCGTCATCATGACGCCTACGGTGCCGGCGACTCTGGCGCAGTAGCTGCGCAACTCCGAACGGTCGTGGTAGCGGCGACCCTCCACATCCCACGAGAGCCCTTCGATCAAGGCCTCCGGCGTCGCTTTCGGAATGGCGTACCGTGCCACGAGATCGGCCAGCATTCGGTCGGCCGCATCATCGAACGGCGCTCCGTCATAAGCGCGGTCCAGTCTTTCGCGGAGCCGCTCGACCGCCGCAACTCCGCCGCTGGTCTCGTCAACTTCGTCATCGGACAGCCGGCAGAAGGCGTAGAGGCCGAAAGCAGGCGTGCGCACTCGCTCGGGCAACAGCAGCGATGCGACGAAAAAGCTCCGCGAACCCTGACGGATAGCCGCGCTGCAGGCATCCAGGTCGGCCCGACTCGCAAGAGCCGTTTCAGGTGAATACGCTGGCATCGGGCACAACCTTGTCGAGAACACGGGCGGACGAAATCACGCCGGGAAGGCCGGCGCCGGGATGCGTTCCCGCCCCGACGAGGAAGAGATTGCGAACATCTTCGCTGCGGTTGTGCGGCCGGAACCAGGCGCTCTGGGTGAGAATCGGCTCCAGGCCGAACCCCGCACCGCGGAAGGAACTCAGCTGGGTTTCGAAATCCGCCGGCGTCGCCACCCTCGAAGTCACAACGGCGTCGCCGAGACCCGGCATGACGGTGGCCGCCAGGTGCTGCTCGATCGCCTTGCGATAGGGTTCGGAAAGCCTCGACCAATCCTGTCCCCCGGCAAGGTTCGGCACGGGGGACAAGACGTAAAAGGCGTCGCACCCCGGCGGTGCGAGGCTCGGGTCCGTCGCCGTGGGGCGATGGAGATAGAGGCTGAAATCCTCGGCCAGAACCTTGCGCTGGAACACGTCATTCAGGAGTTCGCGGTAGCGCGGACCCATCATGATGGTGTGGTGAGCCACGTCTTCGTAGCGGCGGTTCGTGCCGAAGTACCAGACGAAAAGGCCCATGGAATAGTCGGCCCGTTCAATTTTGCGGTCGGTCCAGCGCCTGCGGGCGGAGGCCGGCAGGAGGTGGCGATACGTGAAGGCCGAGTCGGCGTTCGAGACCACGATGTTCGACGAGAGACTCTCGCCGGACGCGAGCTGAACGCCGCAGACCGCCCCCTGCTTGACGAGAATCTCAGCCACTTTCGCGCCGCAACGGACGAGATTGCCCTGACCTCGGATGAGCCCGACGAGTCCCTCGACGAGTTTGCCCGTGCCCCCCATCGCGAAGTGAACGCCCCAGCGCCGTTCCAGAAAAGCGATCAGGCAATAAATCGAGCTGGCTCTGAAGGGGTTTCCGCCAATCAGCAGGGGGTGATAGCCGAATACCGCCCGTAGCCGCTCGTCTTTGATGCAACGGGACACCGCCTCGTGCACCGAGCGGAGGCCGCCGAGCCGCAGGAGGTCGGGTGCGATGCGAAGCATGTCCATCGGACTGTCGAACGACGCGTCGCCCAATTGTTCGAAGCCGATACGATAGATGGCCTCGCTCTCCCGCATGAAGCGCTCGTAGCCGTCCACATCGCCGGGCGAGAAACGCGCCACCTCGGCGCGCATGGCCTCTGCGTCGCCGTTGTAATTGAAGACCTCCCCGTCGTTGAACCTGATCCGGTAGAACGGATCCATCGGCTTCAGCGTGACGTCGTCTGACAACCGCCTGCCGCAGAGATTCCAAAGTTCCTCGAGAAGGAACGGAGCGGTGATGATGGTGGGACCCGCATCGAAGACGAAACCATCCTGCCGGTGAACCTGGGCGCGGCCGCCGGGCTCGTCCAATTGCTCCAGCACCGTGACGCGATATCCCCGCGCCCCGAGGCGAACGGCGGCCGCGAGGCCGCCAAATCCGCTGCCGATGACGATGGCATGAGGGTGATGTGATCGCTGTTCAAGCGTCATGGATTCGCCGGGGGGACGCGCCTCGAAATTCAGCATGGTGGAGCGCCCGCCCCGGGAACCGCGTCAGGATTCATCGCGACTCTCCGTCGGGGGAATAAGTTTCAAGCGCGTTGCGTGCTCCACGATGAGCTCGCTGACTTTTTCGGGCTCCTCCTCGTGGGCGAGGTGGCCGAGGCCACGGAGCACTGAAACGGTGGCGTGCGCGACGCGATCGCGCACCTGGAAGGAGACATCCGGAAGCACCGCCTGATCGTTACCGCCGACGACGAGAAGCGTCGGGATCGTCAGGCGAGAGAGGTCCCGTTCAAAGGATTCGAGGTCCCAATTCGCCATCATGCCAAGGGCGCCCGCAATGTGCGCGGGCTTTCGGAACAGCCTGAGGTACAGCTCCAGCCCCCGCTCGTCGATCCGTGAGCCGGTGTTGCGCAGCAGGCGCTCCACCGCTCCTCGGTCCGCCGCCCAGGAGAACAGGCGCGGTGCGAGCGGATTGAGGAACAGCACCTTCGCCATCGGCGGGAAAATCTGCCCCGCGATGCCGCCGAACGGCAGCAGAGCTCCGTTGAGGCCGACGAGAAGCTTGGGCGCGATGGAGCCGTCCAGCGCCATACGGATCATGACGGCGGCCCCGGCGGAATGGCCTACGGCCACCACGGGGCTGAGATCCTCCGCCGTCAAGAGCGCGGCGATGCCGCGCGCCATGCCCGTGAGCGACGGCCGGCCGCGCGGAAAGCCGGTCGTGAACCCGTGGCCGGGAAGATCGGGAGCCACAACCGTGAAGTGCTCGGCGAGCAGCGGCGCGAGTCCGCGCCACGAATGCGTCGACGCGCCCGTACCGTGCAAGAGCAGCAGGACGGGTCCGCTCCCCATGACCTGAACGTGCCAACGCAGCCCGCCGGCCTGCAGAAAACGGCTTGCCTGGCGATTGGGCCAATCGCGGCCATCCTCCTCCCAGGACGGGCGGTCGGGATCGGGGGGCGAGGCGGCGGGCATCACTTGCCCGGAGCGGCGACCCGGATCGCCTGGGACAGTGTGCGGGCGTCAGCATGTGGCAAAGGCAAGTAGCGTCCCGCCATCGTCTCCGCCAAGGCGCGAGCAGCCGGCTGGGGACGCTGCGAGGAGTCGATCAGCAGGGTCGGCAGGCGCGCCGCGCGGACGAGGCGCGCCATCGCCAGCGCGTCCTCGCCGGCGCGGGCGCGGCCGGGGCTCTTGTCCAGCGCGAGGTTGGCCTGTCCGTCCGTGAGCACGACCAGCAGGAGCGTGCGGCCCTTGGCCTGGGCGGCGCGGGCGAGTGAAAGCGCCGCCTCGATGCCGGAGGCGAGCGGGGTGCCGCCTCCCCCCGGCAGTCCGGCCAGTTCGCGACGGGCGCGGGCGAGGGACCGTGTGGGCGGCAGGATCACTTCCGCTCCCCGACCGCCAAACGCCACGAGCGCGACTTCATCGCGGCGCGCGTAGCACTCCGAAAGCAGGAGCTCGATGGCGCCCTTCGTCTCTCCGAGGCGGTGCAGGGCAAGGGAGCCGGATGCATCGACAGCGAAGATGACGAGGCACGGTGCGCGGGCCTGCGTCCGCACGACGCGCAGGTCGTCCTTACGGATGAGCAGCCGCTCGCGTTCGGTGGAGCGGTCCGGCGCAAGCGCGGCGCGGCGCAGGCGCTGCCAACCCAGCGACGCACGCAGCGTGGCCACGAGATCCAGTCGCGCGCCGTGGCGGGGTACGCCCGCGCGCACGCCGACGGGACGCCCACGCCCCTTGGCCGCCACGGGCGCGCCCGCCTTGCCCGCGGGGCCGGACCTGCCGGCGCCAAGAACGGCGAGTGTAGCGAGCAGATGCTGCGGCAGCGTCGCGCGGGCAGCGGCGATGACGCGCGCCGCCATGTCCTGCGCGGTGGGTTGGTGATCAGGTTCCGGCGTCTCGGGGGATTGAGAGGGCGGCGCATCGTCCGGGCGGGCGGATTGTTCGCGTTGCGCGTCGTCGGACAGAGGAAGGTCCGGCTGGTCGGCAGGCGCGGCTTCCGGTTCCGGGCCGGGCTCTGCGGGCCAGCATTCGGCGCGGGGCGCCAGCACGAGGCGGGCGGCGAGCGTGAGGTCGTCTCCGGAAAGAGCCGTCCGCCCATCGAGCGCGGCAGCGGCGCAAGCGGCCTTCAGGGCCTGGGCTGGAGGCCGAAGCGAGCGAATGCCGAGCGCGAGCGAGACAGCGCACAGGGTTTCGACAGACCGCTCGTCGACTATCACGCGTGAAAGGTGCAAGCGGGCACGTTCGACAAGATCCGGGTCCACACCGAAGCCGGCTTCGTCATCACCACGGAGCCGGAAGGAGGCTGGGTCGAGCGACAATTCGAATGCCAACCGGTCCCGCAGGGCGAGCGGTGCGGCCTCGCCCTCTTCCCGACTGCCTTCGTCCAACGCGACGACGCCGAAGCGCGCCGGAGAGCGGAGGGTTAGGCCGTCCCGTTCGGCGCAGACGTCGCCACTGTCCAGCACGGCGGAGAGCCTTGCCGCCGTAGCGGCCGGAAGTCGTTCCGCCATCGGCAGGACCACGACGCCGCCATGGGCGGCGGCAAGGATCCCACGTTCCGCCACGGGCCGGCCCGCCGTGAGCGTCGCGGGCAGGTCGAGCCCGCCCAGCAGACGGTCATCGGGGGTTCCAGCAGGAATGCGCCGCACGGGTACGCCGGCCGGCAGGAGGTTGACGAGAGCGCTGAGGAAGGCGTCCCGCTGCGGCCCGGCCGGGGCCTTCAGCACCATTCCGCCCAGCCCGGCAGGGTCGACCGCGAACAGGATGGCGGCGAGCGCGGCGTCGCTGCGGTTGGCCCCTACGTTCGCGTCGGAGAGCGATGAGAACGCACCGGATCCCTCGGCAGGCGCATTGGTCCGGGGCTCTGGTGGATGACGACGCGCGCCGGGGGGTGCGCCGGCCGGGTTTGTCGAAAAACCCAGGGCGGCCGCGGCGCTCATGGACGTGCGGATCCGGTACCGAACACCTCGGCCACGGCGCGCTCCACGCGCAGCGTCGAGCGCGCTTCGTCGAGCGGATTGCGGCGCAGGCGATGCGCAAGGGCCAAAGGAGCGACGCGGCGCAAATGCACCTCCCCGATCACTGAGTCCCCTTCCAGGCTGGCGAGCGCACGCGCCGCGCGGATCAACGTGAGTTCTCCCCGCAGCCCGTCCGTGCCGAGAGCCAGGCACAACCGAGCTGAATCCTCGATCGCGGAGGCAGGCGTGTCCACGACTGCGAGACGCTCACGGGCCTTCACGACCCGGCGGCGCTGGGTGGATTCCTGCTTGGCCCAGCGGGCGGTGAAACCGGCGGGATCGCGGTCGAAGTCATCGCGGCGTCGGACGACGTCAACGCGCAAGGCAAGATCGGTAGGCGTGCGGACTTCCACCGCAAGACCGAAACGGTCCAGCAATTGTGGCCGCAGATCCCCTTCCTCGGGGTTGCCGCTGCCTACGAGGACGAAGCGGGCGGGATGGCGGACGCTCAGTCCTTCCCGCTCGACGACATTCTCGCCGGAGGCGGCAACGTCGATAAGAAGATCGACGAGATGATCCTCCAGCAGGTTCACCTCGTCGATGTAGAGGAAGCCGCGATGCGCGCGGGCCAGGAGGCCCGGCTGGAAGGCGCGTTCCCCATTGGCCAACGCCTTCTCGAGGTCGAGCGCCCCGACGATTCGGTCTTCGGTTGCTCCCAGCGGCAGGTCGACGACCGGCACCGGAACGAGCGCCTTCGGAAGGAGCCCCGGGGCAGTTCCCGCGCAATGGGGACAGTTGGGCTCGGGCCGCGCAGGATCGCAGGAGTATGGGCAACCGGAGACGACGCGGTGCTCCGGCAAGAGAGCGGCCAAGGACCGGACAGCTGTGGATTTTCCGGTGCCACGGTCGCCCAGCACGAGAACGCCGCCGATCGTCGGATCGATGGCGGTCAGCAGCAAGGCGAGCTTCATGTCGTCCTGCCCAACCAGGGCGGAGAACGGGTAGGTCGGCCGCACGGGCGTTCTCGTCACCGGCTTGGCACGCGTCGTTCTGGGCTTTGCCTCGGCCGAAGCAGCGACTCGAAGAGAGGCTTCGCCGGGCGTTGAATCCTCGGCCGCCGACGATTCAATCTGGTCGCGATTGGCCCAGTCGATCACACGAGACCCCGTCAAAACAGGAAGCAGAATTTACAGGCCCTGCGGAGCCGCCGCTCCACCGGATTGAACGTCTCAAAGACCTTGAAGTCAGTCGCGAACGACCACGCGCCGGAAGCGTGCGCGACCTCGGCCATCTTCAGGCCCTCCGTCGCGCGTCGTCGATCAGGCGCTGGGGCAACCGGAATTGCACGGTCTCCTCGATCCCGCTCATCGTTTCGACACTGACCGGCCTCAAGGTCGACAGCAGAGCGATCGTTTCCCGGACGAGGCTTTCCGGCGCGGAAGCTCCAGCGGTCAGGCCCACGCGATCGACGCCGTCGAACCATTCCGGCCGGACCATCGCGGCGGATCCGATGAGATGAGCCTCGATCCCGGCCGCCTCCCCCATCTCTCGCAGCCGATTCGAATTCGAGCTGTTGGCTGAGCCCAGAACGAGGATCAGTTGCACGTGGCGCGACATCTCGAGCACGGCGTTCTGTCGGTTCTGGGTCGCATAGCAGATGTCGCGCGTGTCCGGGCCGACGATGGTGGGGAAGCGCGTCTTCAACGCCGCAATGATCTCGCGCGTGTCGAACACGCTGAGCGTCGTCTGTGTGATGTAGGCCAGCCGATCTGGGTCTCGGATCGCCAGGGCGTCAACGTCGGCGAGTGTGGAGACCAGGTGCAGGTCTTCTCCCACCTGCCCCCTTGTGCCCTCGACCTCGGCGTGGCCGTCATGGCCGATCAGGATGACCTCGTAGCCAAGCTCAACGTAGCGCCGTCCCTCACGGTGAACGCGCTGCACGAGCGGACACGTGGCGTCTATGATGTCCAGGCCGCGTTTTTCAGCTGCCTGCTCGACGGCTTTGGACACGCCGTGCGCAGAAAAGACCGTCAGCGCGCCTTCTGGCGCCTGATCGACTTCTTCGATGAATATGGCGCCGCGCCGGCGCAGGTCGTCGACCACGTGATGATTGTGGACGATTTCGTGCCGGACGTAGACGGGAGCGCCGTAAAGGCTGAGCGCCTGGTCCACAATGTCCACGGCTCGCACCACGCCCGCACAGAAACCGCGAGGGGTCGCCAGGAGCACATGGAGCGGCAGAACATCGATCATGAAGTGACAATACGTCCTTACACTCAGTCTGTCACTTTCATTTTACACTCGGCCTGCCTCACATTTCGGCTGCATGACGAAAAGCCGAACCGGTTCAGCGCCTGTTCCGATCCGTTGTGCGGCGGACGGAAGGGAGACCGCCCGCTGGACGGTGCAGGGGGCAGAGGAGGGGTTGGCGCAGGCTTCGGGCTGCGGTTTACTCGCGTATGTCCCGCGCCGCTCGACTTTTCGATCTGCTCCAGGCTCTCAGACGGCATCGCCGCCCTGTTTCGGCGGCTGTGTTGGCCGCGGAGCTCGGGGTGTCCCTGCGCACGATCTACCGCGACATCGCCACGCTCATTGCGCAGGGGGCCGACATCGCCGGGGAGGCCGGCGTCGGTTATATCCTGCGACCGGGCTTCCTGTTGCCGCCCCTGATGTTCGACGACGACGAGATTGAGGCTCTGATTCTAGGCCTGCGATTCGTGGCTCAGCGAGGAGACGACGCCTTGGGGCTCGCCGCCCGCAACGCGGCCGCCAAGATCGTCGCCGTCTTGCCCCACGACCTCGCCGAGGCAGCAGAACACTCGGGCCTCTTGGCCGGCCCCGGCCCTGGCTTGGGCCACGAAAAAAATGGGGTCGATCTCGCTTTGCTTCGCGAGAGCGTCCGTACGGAGCGTAAGCTGCGGCTGACCTATGAGGACAGGGGTGGCAAGCGAACCGAGCGGATCGTCTGGCCCGTCGCGCTGGGGTTCTTCGACCACGCCCAGGTCCTGTCCGCCTGGTGCGAAACGCGGCTCGATTTCCGGCATTTCCGAACCGACAGGATGCTGGACGCGCAGTTACTTGGCGATCGCTACCCGCGCCGGCGGGCGGCCCTGCTGCGCGAATGGCAGGCGCTGGAAGGCATCCGCAGTCAGCTCTGAGCAACGCTGCTGACAAAAACTGACAGCAGAGGGCGGTACGACGGAGCGTCCCCAATCGGAGTGCTTCTCATGCCGACCTTCTCCTTCGTCCTTCTCCACGTCGACAGCCCCACCGCGAGCGCCGCGTTCTACGCCGACCTGCTCGGGCGCGAGGCGATCGAGACCTCGCCCACCTTCGCTATGTTCGCCCTGCGCGAAGGCGTCATGCTCGGCCTCTGGTCGAAGCACACCGTAGAGCCCGCGACCCACGGTTCGCCCGGCTGCGTCGAGATCGCCTTTACCGTGGACAATGCCGACGCTGTGCGCGCCGCGCATGCAGACTGGTCCGGCCGCGGCCTCACGATCGCCCAGCAGCCCACAACGATGGATTTCGGCGACACCTTCGTCGCACTCGATCCCGACGGTCACCGCCTTCGCGTGCTAGCACCGGCTGGATGACGGGCACGGGTGACATCTGCACGGCGAGTCCCTAAAGGGACAATTTGGTCGGAGGTCCCACAAGGCACTCCGACGAGGCCGCTTCGCTGATAGATTTCATCATTGACCTAGCTCGCCACAAGAGGACATGCAGCAATGCCAGAAACGATCCAGATCGGTGGCCTCGAACTGCGATTTCTCGAGAGCAAGAATGAAACCGGCGGCAGTCTCGACGTCTTCGAAATGACTGTCCAGCCGAATGCCCGCATGCCCATTCCGCACCACCATGAGAGCTGGGACGAAACCATCTACGGCCTTGCCGGCTTGACGACCTGGCGCGTGGACGGGCGCGATATCCCGGTCGGGCCGGGGGAAACCACTTTTATCCAGCGTGGGGTCGTCCACGGTTTTCGAAACGACACGCAGGACGCGGCCAAGTGTCTCTGTATCCTCACTCCTGGCGTGCTGGGCCCCGCCTACTTTCGGGAAATGGCGGCTCTCCTCACCGGCGGCGCCCCTGAACCCGCGAAGATGAAAGAGATCATGCTGCGCTACGGCCTCGTGCCCGCACCCCCAGCCTAGACGCACGGGCAACCTGCCTGGGCCCATTGCGCTAGTCGCCGGCCGCAGTATACGTCAGCGCGACACGCGTGCAGCGTTTTAAGGTCTGCGTCCCGCGTTTTGGAAGGGCTGCGATGCAGGCAATTATCTCGGTGAAGGGGCTTTCCAAGACCTACGCCACCGGTTTTCAGGCCCTCAAGAGCGTCGATCTCGACATACGGCGAGGCGAGATCTTCGCTCTCCTGGGCCCGAACGGCGCAGGCAAAACGACCCTCATCAGCATCGTCTGCGGCATTGTGAAAGCCAGCGCGGGCACGGTGACGGCCGACGGGCACGATATCGTGCGCGACTTTCGCGCCGCACGGTCGGCCATTGGGCTCGTGCCACAGGAACTCGCGACGGACATGTTCGAGACGGTGTCCAACACCGTCTCGTTCAGCCGCGGGCTGTTCGGCAAGCCGAAGAACCCGGCGCACATCGAGCAGGTGCTGCGCGACCTCTCCCTCTGGGACAAGCGCGACGCCAAGATCATGACGCTCTCGGGCGGCATGAAGAGGCGCGTGATGATCGCCAAGGCGTTGTCGCACGAGCCCACGATCCTATTCCTCGACGAGCCGACGGCCGGCGTGGATGTGGAGTTGCGCCGCAGCATGTGGGACATGGTCCGCCGCCTGCGCGAGCGCGGCGTCACCATCATTCTCACGACCCACTACATCGAGGAAGCCGAGGAGATGGCCGACCGCATCGGCGTCATCAACCGCGGCGAGCTCGTGCTGGTGGACGACAAGGCGGCCCTCATGCGCAAGCTCGGACGGCGGCAGCTCACGCTGCAGTTGCGGGGCTCGCTTGCGGCGTTGCCACTTGCACTGGCGGGCCTGCCGCTGGAGCTTTCAGCAGACGGAACCGTGCTCACCTACACCTTCGACAAGGCGCAGGACTCGCAGGGCATCGCGGACCTGCTGCGCCGGATGGGCGAGACGGGCATCGAGTTCAACGACCTCCATACCTCCGAGAGCTCGCTCGAGGAGATCTTCGTCAGCCTGGTGCACGCAGCATGAACTGGCACGCCATCAAGGCCATCTACGTCTTCGAACTGGCGCGCACCTGGCGAACCCTGATGCAGAGCATCGCCTCCCCGGTGCTGTCGACCTCGCTCTATTTCGTCGTGTTCGGTTCGGCCATCGGTTCGCGCATGGCCGAGATCGACGGCGTGAGCTACGGCGCGTTCATCGTGCCGGGGCTCATTATGCTGTCCATTCTCACGGAGAGCCTGTCGAACGCCTCGTTCGGCATCTACATGCCGCGCTTCTCCGGCACGATCTACGAGGTGTTGTCGGCGCCCGTTTCGGCGATCGAGATCGTGGTGGGGTATGTCGGTGCGGCCGCCACGAAATCTGTGATCCTTGGCGTGGTGATTCTAGTCACCGCCCGCCTCTTTGTCCCCTACGAGATCCAGCATCCCGTCTGGATGGCAGGGTTCCTGGTGATGACGGCCATCACCTTCAGCCTGTTCGGCTTCGTCGTCGGCATCTGGGCGGATAGCTGGGAGAAGCTGCAGATCGTTCCGATGATGATCGTGACGCCCCTCACCTTCCTCGGCGGCAGCTTCTACTCGATCTCGATGCTCCCCCCGTTTTGGCAGACCGTGACGCTGTTCAACCCCGTCGTGTACCTCGTCAGCGGTTTCCGCTGGAGCTTCTTTGGAACGTCCGACGTGAGCGTGACGGCGAGCCTGGTGATGACGTTCGTCTTCACCGGCCTGTGTCTGGCGGCCATCACCTGGATCTTCAGGACCGGCTATCGCCTCAAGAACTAGGGTGTATTGCTGCTCCGGGGTCGCTTCGCGGAAACCCTTCACTTTCTCCCTGAATGCCGCACGCTACTTCAACTCACCGCGGATCTCGCCTTCCGGGTTCTGGGCCGTATGGAGATTGAGATAGACGCCACGTTTCAACGCGTCGGCCTGCTCGGGGGTCAGCGTGGTCTTTCCGCGAATCGGGCTCGCAAAAGGCCCGGCGATGGGAATGAGGATCGGGGCGTTCTTGCCGGGATCAGCCGGGCCATGGATGTGCGCGGCCGTGACCGGACCCGTGAGCCCCGAATAGGTGATCGTCCAGACGAACTCTTTCGTCAGGCTGTCGTAGCTCGCGTCAAGCGTTCCCCTGCCCTCGCTCTGAGTCGGCGGAACTTCCGCGCCTCCGCTGAGCTCGGCCTTCCAGGGCACGAGTTCGGCGGAAGCCGGCAGGGCCTGAACGCTCCAGGCCGCCACGGCCAGTATCGCCAGATGGGTCCATCGCGTCCGCATAGCGCCGCTCCTCGTTGTTCAACATCGCAGACAACGGGCGAGGCTGGACGATCGTTGCGTCCAGAGCGTGGCCGGGGTGATCAGCCCGCCGAAAGGCTGCGGGCGAGCTCGCGGATCGTTTCCCCCGCGATGCGCACATCCTCCTTGGTGGTTTCCGTCTGGCCCGCCTGGAAACGAATGACGAAGCGGCCATCGACCCGGGTCTGCGTCAGGTAGATGCGGCCGTCGTCGTTGATAGACTGCAGCAGCCGGGCGTTTAGGTCGTCGCACTCGGCGTCGGTGGCGCCTGCGGGTCTGTACCGGAACGTGAACAAGGACAGGACGGGCGGCGTGACGATTTCGAAATCGGGCTCCTCGCCAAGCGCTGCGGCGAGTTCCTGGGACCATGCGACGTGGTTCCGAATCTTCCGGCGCAGCGCCTCCACGCCATAGCTGCGGATGACGAACCAGAGCTTCAGGGCCCGGAACCGCCGGCCAAGCGGCACGGACCACTCATTGTAATCAACGACCCCCTGCCGCTCGGCGGCGCTCTCGGCCTTTCCCAGCGTCTGCAGGAAACTGGGCTTCAGACCCAAAGTGGCCGTCAGCGCGGAGGGATCGCGGACATAATGCGCGGTGCAGTCGAAGTTCGTGAACAGCCACTTGTGGGGATTGAACACGAAGCTGTCGGCCAGCTCAGCCCCGCGCATCAGGTTACGGAACTCCGGGCAGATCATGGCCGAGCCGGCCCAGGCCGCATCGACGTGCAGGTACAGACCGTTCCGGCGCGTCACCTCGGCGAGGGCCGCGATGTCGTCGCACGCGCCGATCGAGGTCCCGCCAAGGCAGGCGACCACCGCGCAAGGCGACATCCCCGCGCCGCGGTCATCCTGGATCGCCCTGTCCAGCGCAGATGCATCCATGCTGTGCAAAGGCGGCCCGCCGGTCGGGACCTTCACCAGATTATCGCTGCCGATCCCCGCCATCCGGACGGCCTTGTCGATGGAGGAATGCGTCTGCGCCGAGGCGTAGATCCTCAACTGCGGCTGGCCCGCCAAGCCGGCGGTGTTGCCGGTGAACGCCAAAGCGCGTTCCCGGGCCGTCAGCATGGCGGCGAAAGTGGCCGAGGTGGCAGAGTCCTGGATGACCCCCGAGAAATCGCCCGGCAGGCCGATCATCTGGCGAAGCCAGTCGGTCATGCGGGCCTCGAGTTCGCTGGCGGCGGGCGAGGTCTGCCACAGCATGCATTGCGCCGCCATCGCCGCCGTGACGAATTCGGCGACCACGGATGGCGGACTGGAATTGGCCGGGAAGTAGGCAAAGAAGCGCGGGTGCTGCCAGTGCGTCATGCCGGGCAAGATCAACCGGTCGAGATCGGCGAACAGTGCGTCCATCGGTTCGCCCATTTCGGGCGGCGAGACGGGAATCGCGCCATGGATCGAGCCTGGCGCGCTCTGCGCCCGCACAGGGCGAGTGCGCACGGAGGCGAGATAGTCGGCGGACCAGTCTGCGGCGTGCCTCGCCCAGCGGCGGAAGGTCTCGATATCCACGTGCGTCTCCCCTCAAGGCCGCCGTACCTCGGAACGCCGCCTCCGCGCCCTCGAGCCGAAAGTTGAACCATGTCCGGGGGGCGCGAGTTCTCGACGGCGGTCCGGTTTCTAGCCCATGCCGCTGTCCATGGGGAGGCCCGAAAGCGGATGCAGCCAACGCTCGATTGCGTGATCATCGGTGGGGGACCGGCCGGCTTGACGGCCGCTCTCTATCTCGCCCGGTTCGGGCGGCGCTTCGCACTGGTCGATGCGGGCGAACCTCGGGCCGCCTGGATTCCCGAGAGCCACAACATCCCGTTCTTCGAGGACGGCATTTCGGGAGCGGAGATCCTTGAGCGGCAACAAAACCATTTGGCGCGCTACGGCGTCGTACCGGTGCGAGCGCAAGCCGCGACCGTTTCCGGCGAGCGGGGCTGCTTCACGGTGACGCTCGATCGGGAGGCTGAGGGCTTGCGGACTCTCGCGGCACGCCGTGTCCTGCTCGCCAGCGGGGCGCGCGATAGAGAGCCCGACCTGCCCGACCTGCCCGACGCCATCAAGCGCGGTCTTGTGCGGTACTGCCCGATCTGCGACGGCTTCGAAGCCGGGGGCAAGGCGATCGGCGTCATCGGGCACGGCGCTCACGCGCTGGGCGAAGCCGTGTTCGTGGCCCGCACATACTCGCGCGACGTCACCCTGCTGACTCTGGGGCAGCCCATGCGTCTTGACGCCGAGCAGCAGGCGCTCGTGGATCGTCACGGGGTCAAAGTGGTGTCCGAACCAGTCACCGAACTGGAGCGCTATGGCGGCCGCATCGCCGCCATACGCATGGGTGGAGTTGAACATCGCTTCGACGTTCTCTACTCGGCGTTGGGACTTGAGCGGCGCTCGGACCTTGCCGTCGCGCTGGGGGCGGCGTGCGACGACAAGGGCGCGCTCCTCGTCGACGAGCACCAGATGACCAGCGTCCAGGGGCTCTACGCCGCGGGCGGCGTCGTGCGTGGTCTCGACCAGATCGTGGTCGCGATGGGCCAGTCGGCTATCGCAGCGACTGACATCCACAATCGCTGCGAGTTGCCGACCGAGGAGGAAGCTGGTGGCGGAAGCAGCCTGCGCTGAGGCATGTTGAGACTCGCCCACCCTCCCCCGTCACGCCTCAGCATCCTATTGGTCCGGAGGCCCCATGCTCCTGCGTAGCGCCGGACCCGCCCCTCTCCCTGCGCTGGATTTCCTCGCCCGGGCTCCGGACCTCGCCCGCGCCCTGATCGGCGCCGAATTCACTCTGGCAGGCGTAGGCGGCGTGATCGTGGAGACCGAGGCCTATACGCGCGAGGATCCGGCTTCCCACAGCTTCCGCGGTCCCACCGCCCGGAACTCCGCGATGTTTGGCCCGCCGGGCCGCGCCTATGTCTACCGAAGCTACGGCATGCATTGGTGTTTCAATATCGTCTGTGGACCTCCCGGCGCGGGGGAAGCCATATTGGTCAGGGCGCTGGAACCCATTCACGGCATCGATTCGATGCGGGAGCGCCGGGGCGTGACGGAGCTGAAGTCGCTCTGCTCCGGGCCGGGTCGCTTGTGCGAGGCGCTGGCCATCACGGCTGAGCACAACCACGCACCGCTCCGCGAGCCTCCATTCGCTATCGCGGCGGGGCCCGTCGTGCAGGTGCTCACGGGTCCACGCATTGGGATTACCCGGGGAACCGGGACGGCGTGGCGATTTGGGCTCGCTGGGTCACCCTATCTCAGCAGGCGATTTCCTGCTGTGGGACGAGCTTCAGGATCTTGAAGCCGACCGGTCCATGTCTTCACGTGGACAAGACCACCCCTGCCATCCGAAATGACCTGCGTTCTCCTCATTGCCGGTCGCTTACTTCCACATCGACTCACCTTCCGAAGGACTACGAACGATTCCGTACAAAATTCAGGTTTCCCGGTGCTGATTTCGTGTGTTCCGGGAAAAGCTCTATTTTCCGTGTTGATCGCAAAACACGCGTTCCTCTATTGATTCAATATTACCGTACTCCCAAAGCGGGTGTGAGGTGTCCGCGGCTCACGCAACGCGGTGGCCATGGCGCCTTGCTGCACAGTGCTTCAGAGGATTGCCTGCGAGCGTATCCATTTCTTACGGGTGCAACTCTGAGGCGGGTGCGAGTTGTTACGCCGGCTCCTGCGGTGTGTACAATCAAACACAACCACTGCTGGGTACGGTTTCAGCCCTATAATCCTGAGTGTCGTCGGCTAATCTTTGATAGTGGTCCAGTCGGACAATGGTTGTTTGGGTGCACCTTGTTCGGGATGAAGGCCGAGTTAGAAAAGCTAGATGACCCTGACCCCCCCGACGCCCTTCCGCAATCTCCTGCTGCGCTCCTTGCAACAGGAAACGATTGAGAGACTCGCGCCTGCTTTGAATTTGGTGTCGCTCAGCGTCCGGACAGAGATCGAGGCGCCGGGTCGGTCGATCGACGCGGTCTACTTCTTCGAGACGGCTTTGGCTTCGACTGTGGCGAGGGCCGGTACGGAAGAGGTCGAGGTCTGCATCACCGGCCGCGACGGGATCAATGGTCTGGCTCTCGTCAACGGCGCCGAAAGCAGCCCCTTCGAGTGTTTCATCCAGGTTCCAGGAGCGGCATACCGGATCGAAACGCGAGACTTCCTGCACTTCCTCGAAGAACTTCCGGATCTGAAGCGAACCTTCCTTCTCGCCTCCCAGGCGGCTACGATCCAGATCGCATACACGGCCCTCGCCAATGGCCGGTACTCGATCATCGAGCGCATGGCGCGATGGATCCTGATGTGCCACGACAGGCTGGATGGCGATCAGCTGGAGCTGACACATTCCTTCCTGTCCTTGATGCTCGGCGTCAGGCGCGCGGGCGTGACGACCGACATGCACATCCTGGAAGGCGCTCATGCGGTGGTGAACCGCCGCGGCAGGATCGTCGTGCGAGACCGGGCCAAGCTCGAAGAGTTCGCCGGCGACTGCTACGGCGCGCCGGAAGCCGAGTATGAACGTCTGACTGGTCAGAAATTGCGGCGCGATTTCAACCCGGCCGACCCGAATAACCTCTGACCGCTTTCTCAGGCCGGCGACTTCGGGCGATCGCTCCTCTGCTGCGGACCTCCGACGGGCGAAAAGAGTTGGGCCGGATGCGCCAGCGATGCCCGGCCGCGGGAAACCACCCGCAATCACATGACGCTTCTGCGGTTCTCCCGAGAACGAACGCGTCCCGCCGACGTTTCCTGTCGGCGGGGACGATCGTGAGGCCTGGAACGCCATCAGCTGAGGCGTTCGGCCGGCTTCACTCCTCCTCGGCAAGGCATTCAGCCGGTGGGCAGGAGAACAGTCATGACCAGATCCCCGCGCCTCGCGACGGCGCTCGCAACAGCGTCGATCCTCATCTTCTCGCTTCCCGCCCTGGCGCAAAGCAGCGGAGGCTCATCCGGTGGGTCTTCCGGCTCGTCGGGCGGGGCATCTTCGGGCGGGGCCGCGAGTTCGACAGGAGGCGCCGCGTCGTCGGGGTCGTTCGGCTCGTCGCCCGCGACTGGAATATCGCCTTCCGTTGGCCCCACCGCACCGGGAGCCGCCATCGTTCCCAATTCGAACCAGAGCGGTACGCTGGGAGCGACGGGGAACGCCGGATCGCTCGGCAATGCGGGGGCGCCAACCGGCTCCACCGCCGCAAATCCGTCGATGCAGACGGGAACATTTCCCGGCTCGAACCCGCCGTCTGACGTTCCTGTCTTCAACTCCTCTCCGTCCGGAGCAGGCGCCGCAAGCGCCGGCTCCACGCCGAATCCCGCCACTGGTACCTCGACCGACAATCCCGCAACGGCCAACACGGCCGGAGGCGTCGGCGGGACGCCGGGAGAGGCGGTGGCTCGGCAAAGCAATGACCAACGCTGTCGGGACGTCCTGGCCCACAAGGACTACTTCACGGCGAATGTCATCGAGGCGTGCCAACAGCAGGCCTGGGCGAGTGGCCAGAACCCCGGCCAGGCCACAGACCAGCGTGATCTGCCAACCGGCAGCATCGGCGCGGGCATCGCGCCCGTCGACAAACCGTCCGAGGTGCAGAAGGCCAAGGAACCGAGCGACCAAAAGTCGTTGAATGGAGTGTGCTCAAACTGCTGATTTTTTCCGCGCAACTGGCCTGAACGAGGCGGTCGGACCCCTGCGCGAGTTAGGAGCAGAACGCAGTATACCTTTTCGGTAATTCGGTCGATTTGAGCACATTACTATTCCTGGTTGTATTTTCGTGTTCTGGCGTCAGCAAATTCCAACTAGTAAACACATAATACGGGTGTTGAATTCCGCCTCAGAAATTCAACACTCGTATTTTGTATTATATTGTACAATACTTTGCTGTTCATCAAAGGTATGAGGCGCGCACAGCACCAATCCTCTTGAACAATAGTCACCTCTCGCCATTTTGTCTGCACGGCCTCTCGTGGGAGGGGGGCTTCACATTGCCGGGGGGCGAACGACCGATGGAGCGGGCCGAAAAAGGCCCGGCGGTCCGCTGCGTTCTCTCGGCCAAACGAGAGGAACGTCATGTCGGTTCAGGCCACTGCAGCAACCATCGATCGAAAACGACCGATGACCCGGGAAGAGAAGCGGGTCATCCTGGCCTCTTCGGCGGGCACCATTTTCGAGTGGTATGACTTCTACCTCTATGGCTCGCTCGCCGCCATCATCGGAGCGCAGTTCTTTTCATCTTTCCCAGAAGCCACGCGTAACGTCTTCGCGTTGCTGGCCTTCGCAGCGGGCTTCCTCGTGCGGCCGTTCGGCGCGCTGTTCTTCGGCCGCCTCGGCGACCTCGTCGGCCGCAAGTACACCTTCCTCATGACCATCCTGATCATGGGCATCTCGACCTTCGTCGTCGGGCTGCTGCCCAGCTATGAGACGATCGGCTGGCTCGCGCCCGTTACGCTGATCGCCCTCCGCATGCTGCAGGGCCTGGCGCTCGGCGGCGAGTATGGCGGAGCGGTCGTCTACGTGGCCGAGCATGCGCCGCACGGCCGTCGCGGCTTCTTCACCTCGTGGATCCAGACCACAGCCACCCTGGGCCTGCTGCTCTCGCTCATGGTCATCCTAGGCGTCCGCAGTTGGACGGGCGAAGCCGACTTCGCGGCCTGGGGCTGGCGTATTCCGTTCCTTCTGTCGATCTTCCTGCTCGGCATCTCCGTCTGGATCCGTCTGCAGATGGAAGAGAGCCCGGCCTTCAAGAAGATGAAGGAAGAAGGCACGCAATCGAAAGCTCCGCTCTCGGAGGCGTTCGGCCAGTGGAAGAATGCCCGCTTCGCCATCATCGCCCTGTTCGGCCTCGTCGCCGGCCAGGCGGTTGTCTGGTACACGGGCCAGTTCTACGCCCTGTTCTTCCTGCAGAGCATCCTGCGCGTCGACATGTTCACCGCGAACGTGCTGATCGCCTGGTCGCTCATCCTGGGCACTGTCGGCTTCGTCATCTTCGGCTCGCTTTCCGACCGCATCGGCCGCAAGCCGATCATCCTGGCGGGCTGCTTGCTGGCGGCGCTCACCTACTTCCCGGTGTTCAAGTTCATCACCGCGACCGCCAACCCGATGCTCTCGAAGGCGCAGCAGGGGACCGTCGTCACGGTGATCGCCGACAAGGACCAATGCTCGTTCCAGTTCAACCCGACCGGGACGTCCAAGTTCACCAGTTCGTGCGACATCAGCAAGGCTCTGCTGGCGCGCAGCTCGGTCAACTACAGCGTGCAGGAGGCTCCTGCTGGAACGATGACCAAGGTGAAGATCGGCGACAAGGAGGTCACCGCCTACGACACCGCCGCGCTGACGCCTGACCAGGCCAAGACGGTTCCCGCCGCCTTCACGAAAGCTGTCAACGAGGCGCTCGGAGCGGCGGGCTACCCGGTCGCGGGCGTGGCCAACTCGGAAATCGTGAAGATGTCGGGTTTCTTCGACATCTTCCGGGCGCAGACCTTCTCGCTCGTGCTCGTGCTGACATACCTCGTCGTACTGGTGACGATGGTGTACGGCCCGATCGCCGCGGCGCTGGTCGAGCTCTTCCCGACCCGCATCCGCTACACCGGGATGTCCCTGCCCTATCACATCGGAAACGGGTGGTTCGGCGGCCTCATGCCGGCCACGGCCTTCGCGATGATCGCCCAGACCGGAGATATCTTCTTCGGCCTCTGGTACCCGATCGTCATCGCGCTGATGACCTTCGTGATCGGCATGCTGTTCGTGCCCGAGAACAAGGACAAGGACATCTTCGCGGGCGACGCGAAGTAGCCCGTAGCGCACTAACTGGGAAAGCCGGCCGCCATAGCGGCCGGCTTTTCTCGTTCAAAATCCTACATCAGGCGTCTTCCCGGCGCGTCATATCGCGTTCAGGCACAGGACGAAGCTGAGGATCAGCATCACGCCGATCAGCGCATCCCCGATGATCCTGTCGCAGAGATCGAGCCCACGCCGGCTGGTGGCATGTCGGGCGGGTGTGGACGATGTCGCGCGCATGGGGCTCTCCTCCTGTTGATGATCCCGGAGTATCGTGGGAGGGCGTCAGAACCTGTCAGGGTGCCCATGTCCTTCGCCAAAGCCGAGCAATTGCTGGATCTCGCGACCATGGTGCGGGCCCATCGCGGGGGCGTGACGCTCACCGAAGTCGAGCAGCGCTTCGGCTGCTCGCGGAGGACCGCCCAGCGCATGATGCGGAATCTCGAGATCCGTTTCGGTGACGTCGACTCGGTGCAGGGCGAGGACGGCCTGAAGCGCTGGCGCATGCGGGGTGGCGGGCTCCGGGAGTTTCTGTCGCTCGACGCCGACGAGCTCGCGGCGCTCGACATGGCGATCGCCCAGCTCATACGGGACGGGCAGGAGCGGGAAGCCACCCTGCTGGAGGGGCTCAAGGAGAAGATCCTGGCGCTCGTCCCCGCCGCCGCGGCCAACCGGATCGAAACCGATCACGACGCTCTGTTGGAGGCTCAGGGGTTCGTGGCGAGACCGGGCCCTCGACCGCGCGCGGACCCGGCGGTCGCCAAGAGCATGGCCGACGCCGTGAAGGCCTGCCTGGTGCTGGAAATCGACTATCAGGCGCGGACCGATCCTGCGCCGAAACGGCGGGCCGTCATGCCCTACGGTCTGCTGTCCGGCGCACGTCGGTACCTCGTGGCGCGGCCGGAGGGGTATCCGGACGGGCCGGTGCGCACGTACCGAGTCGACGCGATACGCTCCGCCACGGTGACGACGCGCAGTTTCGTCCGGCCGCTCGACTTCGACCTGCAGTCCTTCGCCAACCGGGCCTTCGGGCTGTTCCAGAGCGAGCAGGAATACGGGGACGTCGTCTGGCGGTTCAGCCCGGCGGCGGCCGACCACGCCCGGGGCTACCTGTTTCATCCCGAACAGACAACAGAGGAGCTGCCCGACGGCTCGCTCCTCGTCCGCTTCCAGGCGGCAGGCCACCTGGAGATGGCGTGGCACCTCTATGCCTGGGGCGACGCGGTGGACGTGCTCGCGCCGGAGCGACTTCGCCTGATGGTCGAGGGGCATCGCCGAGACGATTTCGGCGCGCTCCCGTGAGCTAAGCCAGATGGAACACGCGCTTGAGCGGCACCTGGACCGGCACGTTGTCCGGGTGGGTCTCCATGACATCCGCCATGTGCGTCCACCAGCGCTTCATGATCTCGGTTTCCGGCAGCCGGTCGAGCGTATGGTCGTCGGCGCGGGTGAGGATACCGAACAGGTGGTTCGTCTCCGGATCCAGCCAGATGCTGTAGTCGGAGACTCCCGCAACCTTCAGCGCGGCGACGAGTTCGGGGAAGATCTCGTCATGGCGCTTCTCGTACTCCTCGGCCTGGCCGGGGTGCAGGTTCATGCGGAAGGCGATGCGTTCGGGCATGGGATCTCGGCTGGTCCTGCAAGGCTGGGCGGCGCGGCGCGGGAATAAGCTTTTCAAAGAAGCGCCTGTCTGACAAATCTTGCGGGAAGAAGCGCCCTTGAAGGCGCGGCCTACAGGGAGACGCCGGTGAAAACCACCATCGCCACGCGCCGCAAGATCGGCCAAACCGCGCTGGACCTGCCCGTCTTTGGGCTGGGCACGGCCCATATCGGCGAACTCTACGCCAAGGTTGAGGAGAGCGATTCCCGGGCGGTGCTGCAAGGCGCCTGGGATGCCGGCGTGCGGTTCTTCGACACCGCTCCCTGGTATGGCCGCGGGCTCTCCGAGCATCGTCTCGGCGGCTTTCTGCGCACCGTGCCGCGCGAATCGTTCCAGATCACCACCAAGGTCGGCCGCACGCTGCACCGGCCCCGCGATCCCGCTCGCTTCGATCGCTCGCCATGGGCGGGGGGGCTGAATTTCGACGTGCGCTTCGACTACAGCTACGACGGCCTCATGCGGTCCTACGAACAGGCGCTTCAGCGCCTCGCGCTCGACACGGTCGACGCGCTCGTGATCCACGACCTCGACACGCAGTACCACGGCGACAAGCGCGACGGGTACGTGAAACAGCTCACCGATACTGGCATGAAGGCGCTGGAGGAGCTGAAGCGCTCAGGCGATATCAAAGCCTACGGCATGGGGATCAACAGCGGCGAGAGTCTCGACGAAGTGGCGAGCCTGGTCGATCTCGACTTCGTCCTCGTCGCGATGCCCTACACCCTCCTCGACCAGGGCATTCTGGAAACCGGAATGGCGGACTGCGCGCGTCGTGGCGTCAGCGTGATCATCGGCGCGCCCTTCGCGTCGGGCATTCTGGTCACGGGGTCAGGTGGGAACAGCAAGTACGGCTACGCCGCAGCGCCGGCGGACATTCAGGCCCGGGTCCGCGGGATGGAAGCGGTGTGCGCCGTGCACCGCGTGCCGCTTCCGGCGGCGGCGCTGCAGTTTCCCCTGGCGCACCCCGCCGTGGCGTCCATCATCCCCGGCGCCATGCGCGGCGAAGAGGTGAAGCAGAACGTCGCCTCCTTGGAGACGCCGATCCCGGCTGCCTTCTGGTCCGACCTGAAGGCGCAAAACCTGATCAACCCAGCTTCGCCGACGCCCGACGGCCAATAGAGCCTCATACGACGCGACAACCCGCCGCTTCCCCGCGCAGATCAAGCGACGCCCCCGCCTTCCGAGCCTGATGAACGGACCACGCCATGAACAGTTATGATTTCGCAGACCGCGTCTCCATCGTCACCGGCGGTGGACAGGGCATCGGGCTCACCGTGGCGGAGCGCATGCTGGCCAGCGGCGGCAGCGTCTCGATCTGGGATCGGGACCAGGGCCTGCTCGACGCGCTCAACCAAAAATACGGCTCCAGCGGCAAGGTCCAGACGCTGAAGGTCGACATCGGCGATCTCGCGATGGTCGAGGACGCCACGGCGGCCGTGAAGAGCCGCTTCGGCAAGATCGACGTGCTCATCAACAACGCGGCGATCGTCGGCCCCAATATGCCGACTTGGGAATACCCGCCGCAGGCCTTCATGGACGTCGTGCATGTCGGCCTGGTCGGCACCTTCTTCTGCTGCCGGGCCGTGGTGCCGCACATGATCGCCCAGAACTACGGGCGCATCGTCAACCTGAGCTCCGTGGCGGGCAAGGAAGGCAACCCGAATGCGCCGGCCTATTCCTCGACCAAGGCGGCGGTGCTCGCGCTGACGAAGTCGCTGGGCAAGGAGCTTGCGGGCTACGACATCGCCGTGAACGCCGTTACGCCCGCAGTCGCCAAGACCACGATGGCGCTCTCGCAGGCGCCGGATTTCCTGAAGATGATCCTCTCCAAGATCCCCCGCGGGCGCATGCTGGAACTCTCGGAGGCGGCGTCCATGATCTGCTGGCTCGCCACGCAGGAGAACTCCTTCACCACCGGGGCGGTGTTCGACCTGTCCGGCGGGCGCGCGACCTACTGAGCCAGGGTTGGCCTGACTCCTGCGACGGCGAATTCGCGTTCCAGGGCCATGCCGAGGCTGAGGATGGGCCCTTCCTGGAACAGGCGTCCCCAAAGAGAGATCCCCTGCGGCACGGTGAAGGTACGCTCGGACGAGCCAGCCTCCCCGCTCTGCAGGCCTCCCGCTTCCAAAGCCATTTCTCCCCGTGTCGCGAGTTCCTGGAAGCCGGCGCGCAGGTGCAGGCAGGGATGGCCTGTGAAGTTGCTGGCGACCAGCATCGGACCCGTCGCGAACGGACCAACCAGCACGTCGATCCTCTCGAACAATCCGTCCACCGCCAGCATCACCTCATAACGCAGCCGATCGAGTTGAACATGGTCGACAGCCGAGAGAAACCGCGCCTTGCGGAAGGTGTTCGGCCACGCGCCGTCCTCCTGCCAGGTCAGGGTGTCGTCGAGATCGTCGAGCGTGAGATGTTCGAAGGACGCGGCGGCCTCGGCGTACAGCACGTTCATGAGGGAGCCGTAAGGCAGTTCGGGCAGTGAGACCTCCACGACCTCCACGCCGAGCCGCCGCACGGCGGCAAGCGCCGCGTGGTCGACCTCGGTCGCGCCCTCGCCGAACGCTTCCGGCAGGAACCCGACCCTCAGTCCCGCGATCCCTTTAGCCGCGTCAAACTGAAACGGCGCGGCGATGGCGCACCGGTCGGCCAGATCGGGCCCGTTTATGGCTGCCAGCACGATGGCGGTGTCCTCGACGAAGCGGCAGATGGGTCCGACCTTGTCGAGGGACCAGCACAGAGCCATGCCCCCGGCCCTGGACACGCGACCGAATGTGGGACGCAGCCCCGTCGTGCCGCAGCGCTGGCTGGGCGAAGTGATGGATCCCAGCGTCTCCGTGCCGATGGCGAAGGCGCACAGTCCCGCCGCGACGGCGGAGGCGGAACCCGCGCTCGATCCGCTCGATCCCTCGTTCAGGTTCCAGGGATTGCGCGTGCGCCCGCCATACCAGATGTCGTTGTAGGCAAGCGCGCCGACGGTCGTTTTGCCGAGCAGCACGGCGCCCGCGCTGCGCAGCAGCCGCACAACAGCGGCGTCGCTGCCGGGCGTCTGGTCGCGATACGGCTCCGCTCCCCAGCCCGTGACGATGCCCTTGGTGTCGAAGAGGTCCTTCAGGCCATAGGGGATGCCGTGCAGCGGGCCCAGGTGCACTCCCCTGTCAAGCAGCGCATCGGCCGCGTCCGCTTCGGCCAACGCCAGGTCGCGCGTAACGGTGGCGAAGCATTCCAGCCGGCTGGCCAGCGCCTCGATCCGATCCAGATAGATCCCGGTCAGGCGGCGGCTCGTCAGCGCGCGGGATGCGATCCAGACGGACAGCCGGGTCAGCGGCGCGAAGGCGATGTCGACGTCATCGGCCGGCAAGGGTGCGGCGTCTGGAACGGAGAAACGCGGCGACGCCTGGCCGTCGGGCATCCGGAAAGTCGGCAAGCGTGGATCGAATTTGCTCGCCATCGGGACGGAATTCGCGAGCCGCACGGCCCGGCGCGCCTGCGCGGACTCGATCTGCCCCGCGAGATTGCCGACCATTTGCGCCCGCTCGCGCGCCGTATAGACCAACCCCAGGAGACGCTCTGCGCTTTCGATATCGGCCAGAGAGATTTCGGGGGTCGTCACGGAGAGCTCCTGCGCGACGCCGCAGCGCCGGACCAGCGGCAGGTCACACGAAGGGCCGGAAGAGATCCGGGCGAGGCGGCAGCAGCCGCTGGAAGTAGCGCCGCGCCTCGTCGGACATGAGGCTCGACGCCGCGAAGAACGTCTCCGGCATGTGCCGTGTGCGCGCGGCGACCGAGTCCAGCTGCACGAGCACGGGCGAGGTGCGCTCGCCATCGAAGGTCAAGGCGACGGAGCCCGTCTGCCTCATCACGGTCTCCGCGGCGAAAACTCCCGCCGCGAAGGCCTCGCGCTGGTCCGTTGCGTCGCAGGTTCCCAGGAACCCGCGCGGCAGGTAGCCGAACGTGTCGACGCGCGTGCGCGCCTTTGCGAACCGCGCCTTCAGGATGCGCTGGATTTCCAGGCCGAGGTCGCCTCCCGTGAGTTGCACGTTGCCATGCGCGTCGCGGTCCACCGCGCCGCCGGACGCCTTGGCCAGGCTCTCTGCAAGCGGAACGCCGTTCTCGTCCTGGATGCCCTCGGACATCGAGACGACGCATCGCCCGAGGCGATCGTGCACTGCAGCGACCTCATCGAGGAACTGCTCCACCTTGAAGGCCCGCTCGGGCGCATAGACGAGGTGGGGGGCGTCGTCGGGATCCGCCTGCCAGGCGATGGGCGACGCGCAGAGGAATCCTGCGTGGCGGCCCATGACGATGCCGACATAAATGCCGCCGAAGGCGCGGACATCGAGATCGACGCTGGCGAAGGCGTTCGCCACGAACGCCGCGGCGGAGATGAAGCCCGGCGTGTGGTCGTTCTCCATCAGGTCGTTGTCGATGGTCTTCGGCGCATGCACGAAGCGCCGATCGCCGCTGGACTCCTTGCGCAGCAGTTCGAGGGTGCCCGCCGTGTCGTTGCCGCCGATATAGATCAAGCCGCGCGCGTCCATGTCTTCGAGGGCGGCGAGAACGGCGACAGTCGCCTTAGTGTCCGGCTTGTCGCGGGTCGATCCCAGCGCCGCGCTGGGCGTATTGCCCAGGCGCACGAGATCGCTCTCGCTCAAACCCGTGAGGTCGACGACGTCCCGGGCCAGAAGCCCGCGAACGCCGCGACGCGATCCAAGGATGCGCAGGCTGGGATCCAGCTTGCGGGCCGCACTGATGGCGCCGCTCAAGGTCTGGTTGATGACCGCGGTGGGTCCGCCACCCTGGGCGATGACGAGCGATGCCATGTTGTCCTCCAGTTTCACCCTGGTCCGGCGAAGATGCGTGCACGTCCCGACGAGTCACCTCATCGCGGCCCGGTGTAGCATGTCAACGGCCGAGATCCTCATCCAACTCCCAGATCCGAAGCAAGATGCTGAGCCGCTGGCCGGTCGCGGGCAGGCTCAAGGAGTAAAGCCGTACAGCCTCCCAGGCGTGTCCCAGAACAGCCGGCGGCGGTCCTCCGCCTTCGGAAACAGCCGCTCGGTGAGCTTGAGGAGCGGACCGACATCGACGCGTTCTGGAGCGTGCAGATAAGGCCAGTCGCTGGCCCAGACGCAGGCGTCCAGGCCGAACGCATCGGCGAGCGCTTCGATGAAGGGCCAGGCGTCCCGATGCGGCCAGGGCTCGCGGGCGAACTTGGCGAGGCCCGAGAGCTTGACCACCGCCCTGCCCCGCCGCCCGAGATCGAGCAGCGCCTGGAATCCAGGCTGGCCGAGGCCGCGCTCGAGGATGGGCCGTCCGCAATGATCGACATGCACGACGGGCACGAGGTCGAGCAGAGGCAACACCTCGGTGATCTGGTCACCCTCGACCTGGAGATTCAGGAACAGCCCGCATTCGGCCATGCGGCGCACGAGATCCTGCTGGGCGAGGTAGTGTGCCGACCCGTGCACCGTGACGTTGAAGGCGATGCCCACGACCCCCTGCGCCTTCAGGCGCTGAAGTTCGTCCATGTCCGTGTGCGGCGGCACGACGGCGACGCCCCGAAAGCGGCCTTCGCCTCGCGCCAGCGTATCGAGCAGGCAGGAGTTGTCATAGCCATAGCCGGAGTTGGGTCCGACGAAGAGCGCATGGCGGACTCCGTAGGCCTCCATCACCGCCAGATACTGCTCGAGAGGCCCGATCTCCTGCGCTACGGGGTGATACTTGGAGGCCGGATTGTAGGGAAACCGGGCGGGATCGACGATGTGGCAATGACTGTCGATCTTGGGTTGGTCGAAAATGCTCACGAGAGGCTCCCTTTCACCGCTGGGATCGGCTTCACCAACGGGCTCGCCGCGCCCGATGATGCGGGAGTCGAAACCGGTTCCGCAATCTCCCCTGCGTGAATGGTTTTCATAAATGAACGCATTCTTGTCATTTGTTTCATGAGGCCGGTGCGGCCAGTCTCCTCCCCGACGACGGCCCGCCGGAGGCCGCGGGGGAGGACGATGCAGCAGCCTGTGCGATGCATGATGATGCGTGGAGGCACCTCGAAGGGGGCCTACTTCCTCGCCCGCGACCTGCCGCAGGAGCCCGCCGAGCGGGACGCATGGTTGCTGGCGCTCATGGGATCGCCGGACCCGCGCCAGATCGATGGGCTCGGCGGCGCGCACCCCCTCACCAGCAAGGTCGCCATTCTGTCCCGCTCGACCGACCCGTCCTGCGACGTCGACTTCCTCTTTGCCCAGGTGGGCGTGGACAGGCCGGTGGTCGACACCACCCCCAACTGCGGCAACATCCTCGCAGGCACGGCTCCGTTCGCCATCGAGCGCGGGCTGGTGCAGGCGCGCGATCCCGTCACCACCGTCCGCGTGCGGACGCTCAACACCGGGACGATCGCCGAGCTTCAGGTCCAGACGCCGGGCGGCCGGGTGCGCTATGGCGGCGAGGCCGTCATCGATGGCGTGCCCGGCACGGCCGCTGCGATCCCCATCGATTTCCTCGATGCCGCCGGATCGGTGTGCGGCAGCCTGCTGCCGACGGGCAACGTCGCCGATCGCGTGGCCGGCGTTGAGGCCACGCTCATCGACAACGGCATGCCGGTCATCGTGTTCGACGCCCGATCCGTGGGACGCACGGGCGCGGAGAGCCGCGACGAACTCGACCGCGACGCGCCGCTCAAAGCCAGATTGGAGGAAATTCGCCTCGCCGCCGGTCCCCTGATGAACCTGGGCGACGTCTCCTCGAAGGTCGTTCCGAAGATCGCGCTGGTTTCACCGCCGCGCTCCGGGGGGCACGTCAGCACCCGCAGTTTCATTCCGCACGAGTGCCACGCGTCCATCGGCGTCTTCGCGGCGGTGACGGTGGCGACCGCCTGCATCCTGCCGGGCTCGCCCGCCGCGGGCGTGGCCCGTATTCCCGAAGGACGCGAGAAGCTGCTCTCGGTGGAGCATCCCAGCGGCGAGTTCTCGGTCCGCATCGTGGTGGGCGGCACGGCTGAGAGGCCTAGCGTCGAGCGGGCCGGCCTGCTGCGCACCGCCCGCAAGCTCTTCGACGGGGACGCCTTCCTGCCGGAGTGGCTCGCGTCGGAGGCGCGGCCCCCGTCATGACAGCCCAGGAGAGCCGCTTGTCCGCATCCACCCTCCCCATTTCCGGCGCCGGGCTGGTCGTCACGGCCCACCCCGGCGATTTCGTGTGGCGCGCGGGCGGCGCCATCGCGCTGCACGCGAAACGAGGCATGCGCATGATCATCGTCTGCCTCTCCTATGGGGAGCGCGGGGAAAGCCAGTGGGCCTGGAATAAACCCGGCGCGTCTCTGGCCGAGGTCAAGGCGCAACGCCGTGCGGAAGCAGAGGAGGCAGCCGGGGTGCTGGGCGCCGAGATCGTCTTCTTCGACGCGGGGGATTACCCCCTGCGCAGCACGCCGGAGATGCTCGACCGGCTTGTGGACATTGTTCGCGAGATTAGGCCTTCCTTCGTGCTGACGCACTCGCTGGCCGATCCCTACAACGTGGATCACCCCGAGGCGGCGCGGCTGGCGCAGGAGGCGCGCATCATCGCCCAGGCCGCTGGACACAAGCCGTCGCCGGACCTCGCCTACTCGGCGCCCCCGATGTTCCTGTTTGAGCCGCACCAGCCCGAGCAGTGCGACTTCAAGCCGAACGTGATCCTCAACATCGACGAGGTCTGGGAGACGAAGCGGCGCGCCTTCGAGGTTCTGGCCGCGCAGAAGCACCTTTGGGAGTACTACACGCGGGTCGCGCTGAACCGCGGCATGCAGGGCGGGCGGAACTCCGGGCGCAGCATGACCTATGGCGAAGCCTACCAGCGCCTGTTCCCGATGGTGGTGGAGACTTTGGCATGAAGCCTGTCGTGATCCGCCGTTCCCGCCGTCCAGACGCCTCGGCCGTGGCGCGCCTCGCCGCGGCGGGCGTGGCGACGGTGCACGAAGCCATGGGCCGCAGCGGGCTCATGAAGCCCGTGATGCGCCCGATCTGGCGCGGCGCGCCCGTAGCCGGAGCGGCGGTGACCGTGCTGTCGCAACCGGGCGACAACTGGATGATCCATGTGGCAGTCGAGCAGTGCCGGCCGGGCGACATGCTGGTCGTCGCGCTCACCTCCGACAGCACCGACGGGATGTTCGGCGACCTCCTGGCGACATCGCTCAAGGCGCGGGGCGTCGTGGGACTCGTGATCGACGCCGGTTGCCGCGACGTGGCGACCCTCGAGGAGATGGGCTTTCCGGTGTGGTCGCGGGCCATTTCGGCCAGGGGGACAGTGAAGGTGACGCTGGGCAGCGTGAATGTCCCGGTAGTCTGCGCCGGCGCGCTGGTGAACCCGGGCGACGTGATCGTGGCCGACGACGACGGCGTGGTGGTCGTCCCGATGGCGGAGGCGGAGGCCGTGGCCGGCCTTGCCGACGCCCGGCTCGCGAACGAGGAGGACAAGAGGGCCCGACTCGCCGCGGGCGAGCTCGGGCTGGACATCTACGGCATGCGCGAGGGCCTCGCGAAGGCGGGCCTCGTCTACCTCGACGATCCCGAGGAAGGCCCGTCATGAGGACGCGGAGAATCCCGCCCGTCGCGCTCCCGAGGCTTGACCGGCCCGTCTCCATCCCCAAGGAGTAGCCGGAAGCGCCCACCCTGGACGTCCGTTCCTGAGATCGAGATCCTCATGCCCGCCTCCTCTGTTCCTCGCGCCTTCGTCATGGGCCATCCCGTCGCCCATTCCCGGTCGCCGATGTTGCACGGCTACTGGCTGAAGCAGCTCGGCATCGAGGGCGCGTACGACCTGTGCGACGTCGCCTCCGGGGAGCTGGAGGCCTTCTTCGCTGCGCTGCGCGAGAAGGGGTATGTCGGAGGCAATGTCACCGTGCCCCACAAGATGGCGGTCATCCCTTACGTGACACGGGTGGACGCGGCGGCCGAGGCGATCGGCGCGGTGAACACGATCTGGCTCCGGCCCGTCTCCATCCCCAAGGAGTAGCCGGAAGCGCCCACCCTGGACGTCCGTTCCTGAGATCGAGATCCTCATGCCCGCCTCCTCTGTTCCTCGCGCCTTCGTCATGGGCCATCCCGTCGCCCATTCCCGGTCGCCGATGTTGCACGGCTACTGGCTGAAGCAGCTCGGCATCGAGGGCGCGTACGACCTGTGCGACGTCGCCTCCGGGGAGCTGGAGGCCTTCTTCGCTGCGCTGCGCGAGAAGGGGTATGTCGGAGGCAATGTCACCGTGCCCCACAAGATGGCGGTCATCCCTTACGTGACACGGGTGGACGCGGCGGCCGAGGCGATCGGCGCGGTGAACACGATCTGGCTGGAGAATGATCGTCTCGTCGGCGGCAACACCGACGCCATCGGCTTTCTCGGCAACCTCGACGACCGTGCGCCGGGGTGGGACGCCGGCGGTGGCGTCGCGGTCGTGCTCGGCGCGGGCGGCGCCTGCCGGGCGGCGGCCTACGGGTTGCTGCAGCGCGGCTTCGAGGTGCACCTCGTGAACAGGACGCCCGAGCATGCCCAGTCGCTCGCGGCCCACTTCGGGCCCCGGGTCATCGCACACGGCTGGGACGCGCTGGGCGGTCTGCTGCCGCGCGCCGACCTGCTCGTCAATACGACGTCGCTCGGCATGCTGGGCAAGCCCGCCATGGAGATCGACCTGTCCGGGCTGAAGCCATCGGCGGTGGTGCACGACATCGTTTACGTGCCGCTGGAGACAGGGCTGCTGAAGGCGGCGAAGGCGCGGGGACACCGCACCGTGGACGGGCTCGGCATGCTGCTGCACCAGGCGGTCGCCGGCTTCGAACATTGGTTCGGCGTCAAGCCCGTCGTCACCGAGGAGCTCCGGCAGCTCATCGAGGCCGACATTCGCGCCAAAACGCCGGGCGCATGATACTGCCGGCGCGGGCTCGCCGCCCGAGCCGCCGAACTTGGAATGTCCCCGGCCGCGACAATGCGCGGGGGAAAGACAATGACGCACGTTCAACAAAAATCCGGCGGGCCAAAAAGCCCGGCAGCCGGAACTCACAGGGAGGAAATCCATGCTTAGACGCGATCTTCTGGCGGGAGCCGTGCTCCTCGGCGCGATCCCCTTCGGCTCTCCCGCCGCTCTGGCGCAGGACACCGTGTACATGCCCGACGTCGTGGAGCTCTCCGGCCCCGGCGCCGTGTCGGGCACCAACTGGCGGGACGGGGTGATCCTCGCCATCGACGAGATCAACAAGGCGGGCGGCATTCTCGGCAAGCAGATCAAGACGGAGCACCTGGACACCCAGAGCAATCCCGGCATCTCGCGCGCCCAGATCCAGAAGGTGCTCGACAACGAGCCATACGTGGTGCTCGGGCCGATCTATTCCGGCTCGGTGAAGGCCAACATGGTGTTGACCCAGCAGGCCGAGACGCCGCAGATCGTCGGCGCGGAGGCTGCGGAGATCACCCAGCTCGACAATCCCTGGATCATCCGCACCGCCTTCGGCCAGCAGTTCAGCATGCCCAAGATCGCGAACTACCTGCGGGACGGGCTCAAGGCGAAGACGGTGGCCGTCGTCTGGGTCAACAACGACTTCGGCAAGGGCGGCCGCGACAGCATCATGAAGGAGCTCGCCGCGCGCGGCATCAAGGTCGTGGGCGACGTCTCCGTCGAGCAGGGCCAGGCCGATTTCGCGGCCGACGTCGTCAAGGTGAAGGCGGCCAACGCCGATGCGGTGTTCGTGTACGCCAACGAGGAAGAGAACGCGCGCTTCCTGCGCGAGGCGCGCAAGCAGGGCGTCCAGACGCCGCTCATCGGCGAGACCACCCTGCTCAGCCAGAAGGTGATCGAGCTGGCGGGCGACGCGGCCAACGGCGTGCGAGGCCATGTCGGCCTGACCGCCGACGCGCCCGTACCTGCGATCCAGGACTTCCGCGCCAAGTTCGAGAAGCGCTTCAACTACGTGCCGGACCACAACGGCATCAAGGGCTACACGGCCGTCTACCTCGTGAAGTACGTCACCGAGAAGATCGGCAAGTTCGACCGCAAGGCCTTCGGCGCCGCCGTGAAGGGGCTCACCCTGAAGCCGGACACCGCCCCCGGGATCCTGATGGAAGCGACCTGGGACAAGAACGGCGACATCGATCGGGCGAGCTTCCTCGCCGAGGTCGTCGGCGGCAAGCAGAAGATCGTCGAGATCCTGCCCAAGCTCGGCAACTGAGCGTCGGAGGCGGGCGGTCCCGGACGGACCGCCCGCCTCGCCGCCCTGTCCTTCCCCGAAAGGATGGCCGCCATGGCCTCGCTGATCCAGCTCATCATTTCCGGCCTGGCGACCGGCGCCATCTACGCGCTCGTCGCGGTCGGCTTCATGCTTCTCTGGCAGACCTCGCAGACGATCAACTTCGCCCAGGGCGAGTTCGTCATGGTCCCTGCGTTCTTTGTGCTCGCCGCGATGAAGTTCGGAGGTCTTTCCTTCTGGCCGGCCGCGCTCGTGGGGCTGGCGGCGTCCGTCGTCGTGCTGGGGATCCTGTTCAAGCGGATCGTCGTCGATCCCATGCTGCGGCACGGCGTGCTGCCGCTCGTCATCTCCACCATCGCGCTATCCATCTTCCTCAAGGAGAGCGTGAAGGAGTTTTACAGCTCGCAGGCCCAGCCATTCCCTCCGCTTGTCGAAGCGCGTGACATCGACATCCTCGGTGTGCAGGTATCGGCGCAGAGTCTCGCCGTGCTGGCGATCGCCATCGTCACCGTCGTGGCGCTGCAGTTCATGCTCAACGGCACGCGGCTGGGGCGGGCCATGCAGGCCACGGCGCAGAATCCCACGGTCGCGCGCATCCTGGGGATCCGCGTCGAGCGGATGATCCTGCTCACCTTCGTCATCAACGGGCTGCTGGTGGCGATCGCATCGATCTTGATTAGCCCGATCTACCTCGCCAAATTCACCAATGGCGAGACGCTGGGGCTCGCGGCCTTCATCGCCGCCATCGTGGGCGGCTTCAACCAGGTGCGTGGGGCGATCGCGGGCGGCCTGCTGCTCGGCGTCGTGGACAATCTCAGCGCGGCCTATGTCTCCGCGCAGTATCGCGGCGCGCTGCCGCTCTTCATCCTGATCGCCATGATCCTGTTCAGGCCCCAGGGCCTGCTCGGCCGTGCCGAGGAGCGCACCGTATGACGCGGCCCGGACTGCCCGTGCTCGCGGGCATCGTGCTCCTCGGCGGTCTCGTCGCCGCGCCCTTCCTGCTGAAGCCCTACGGCATCTATATCCTCACCTTGTGGGCGGTGATGAGCATCGCCGCGCTGGGGCTCAACCTGACGCTCGGCTATGCCGGGCAAGTTTCGCTGGCGCAGGCCGCGTTCGTCGGCATCGGCGCCTACACGGTCGCGCTGCTGCTGCCGATGGGCTGGCCCTTCCCGCTCGCCTTTCTCGCCGCGGGGCTGCTCTGCTTCGGCGTAGGCTGGCTGCTGGGCTACCCCGCATTGCGCGTGCAGCACCACTACCTCGCCTTCGTCACCCTGGCGTTCTCCACGCTCGCCTTCCTCGTCATGCGAAACGAGCAGTGGCTCACGGGCGGCATCTACGGCCTGCAGGTCCAACGGCCGGTGATCCTGGGCTGGTCGGCCCGCCGCGCGCCGGAGTTCTACTACCTCACCCTGGGCACGCTGGCCGTGCTGTCGATCGCGGTGTGGTGGATGATCCGCTCGCCCTGGGGCCGCGCCTTCACGGCCCTGCGCGAGAACCCGCTCAGGGCGCTCTCGCTCGGCGTGGATACCCGGCGCTACACGCTGCTCGCCTTCGCGATCGGTTCCGGCCTCGGCGGCCTCTCGGGCGCGCTCTATGCGCCGCTGGTGCAGTTCATCGAGCCCAACGCCTTCGCGCTCGGGCTCTCGCTCAGCATCCTGCTGATGGTGATCGTCGGCGGTGCGGGCTACTTCCTCGGGCCATTCGTGGGCGCGCTGGTTTCCGTTCTTCTGCCGGAGTGGCTGCGCTTCACCGCCGGGTACTACTTGATGGCCTACGCCGTCATCGTGATGCTGCTGCTCGCCTTCTCACCCACGGGGATCGTGGGGCTGGCGGACCGATGGCTGCAGGCCTGGCGCGCCAAGGCTGCGCCCGATAGCGAGGCGGGCCCCTCCCCCGCAGCTCCGTCCCCGACCGCCATGGAGACGACCCCGTGAGCGCGGTCCTCGAAGTCCGCAACGTCAGCAAGCATTTCGGCGGCATCACGGCGGTCGACGACGTCTCCTTCAGCGTCAGCGAGGGCGAAATCCTCGGCATCATCGGTCCGAACGGCTCGGGCAAGTCGACGCTCTTCAACTGCGTTCTGGGGCAGTTGGCCCCGAACTCGGGCGAAGTACGCGTCGACGGCAAGCCGGTGACCGGGCTCAGGCCGTGCGACCTCAACCGCATGGGAGTGAGCCGGACGTTCCAGCTGCTGCAGGTGTTCCCGCAGTTGAGCGTTCGCGACAATCTCATCCTGGCGGGGCAGGAGCATCAGGGCACGATGGTCTCGCGGCTGTTCGGCCGGCGCGATGCGGGGCTGACCGACGCGGCCGAGCGGATGATCGCCTTCTTCCGCCTGTCCCACGTGGCTGACGCGAAGGCGGGCGGCCTCAGCTACGGCCAGCAGAAGCTGCTTGATGCGGCGATGGCCTTCATGGCCGGGCCGAGGCTCGTGCTGCTCGACGAGCCGGCGGGCGGGGTCAACCTGACCATGCTGGGCCACCTGAAGGAGCGGCTGCGCGCCATCAACGCCGAGCAGCGAGCCACCTTCGTGGTCATCGAGCACAACATGGAATTCGTGATGTCCCTATGCACGCGCATCATCGTGCTGGCGCAGGGCCGCATCATCGCGGAGGGCTCCCCGGAAGCCGTGCGCAGCAACCCCGAAGTGATCGAGGCTTACCTTGGACACTGAGCAGGCAAAAGGCGCGATGCCCGGCCGGGCCGGCGCGGGCGCACCGACGCCCATCCTGACGCTCACCGACGTGGTGGCGGGCTACGGCGCCATGACGATCCTGAACGGCACGACTTTCTCCGTGCGCCGGGCCGCCATCACCACCGTGATCGGGCCCAACGGGGCCGGCAAATCCACCGTGTTCAAGGCGGTCTTCGGCATGCTGCGCGTGCGCAGCGGCAGCGTCGTGTTCGATGGCGGCGACGTGACGAACGCCGAGCCGAGGGCGCTTCTGAACCGGGGAATCTGCTACGTGCCGCAAGGGCGGAACATCTTTCCCGAGCTCAGCGTCAGGCACAATCTCGAGCTCGGCGGCGTCTCGGCGCCGCGCAGCCTCGACATCCCCGCACGGATGGACGCCGCGATGGACCGCTTCCCGATGCTGCGGACCAAGGCGGATCGCCAGGCCTCCACGCTTTCGGGCGGCGAGCAGAAGCTGCTCGAAATCGCCCGCGCGCTCCTGCTCCAGCCCAAACTGCTGCTGATCGACGAGCCCTCCATCGGGCTCTCGCCACTCATGGTGCAGGAGACGTTCGCCGTGCTGCGCGGGCTGCGCGACCAGGGCGTCTCGGTGCTGATGGTGGAGCAGAACGCCAAGAGCGCGCTGGAGATCTCCGACGACGGGCTCGTGCTGGAGCAGGGCCGCACCCGAATGACGGGCCGCGCGGTGGACCTGCTCAACGATCCGCGCGTGGGAAGTCTTTTCCTCGGCGGCGCCGTGGAGCCGGCGGCCTAGCCCCAGGGCCACCACGGCCCCAGCGCAAGCCACGCCGTGCCGGCCAGAAGCGTGACGACCGTGAGCGGCAGGCCCACCTTGAAATACGCTCCGAAGCTCAGCGGCACCCCGGCGGCCTTGGATTGTTCGGCCACGATGAGGTTCGCCACGGAACCCAGAAGGGTGAAGTTGCCCGCCAGGGTGGAGCTCATGGCGATCACGAGCCACGCCTTGCCGGGATCGTGCAGGCCAGCCACGAAGGGCTTGAGCGCGAGGACGGCCGGGACGTTGCTGACGATGTTCGACAGGACGGCCGTGAACGCCGACAACCGCCAGGGATCGTCGAGGCCGATCCCCCGCGCCGCCGCGATGATGTCCGGCGTGAGGAGCGCACGCTCGGCCCCGGCGACGACGACGAACAGGCCCGCGAACATCAGGAGCAGCGGCCCATCGATCTCCCGGTAGATCCGCGCCGGCTTGATGGCGCGCGTGAACAGCAGGATCGCCCCGCCGATCAGGGCCGCCTTGGCCACCGGCGTGCCGGCGAAAAACGCCACGGCGAGGCCGAGGCTGACGACCACCGCCTTGAGCATCTGGCGAGGGTGGGTGCGGCCGGGCAGCACTTCGGGGTGGAGGTCCACTTTCCGCCTGAACTCGGCGGCGTAGACGAGCCGGACGATCACGACGACCACCAGCAGGCCAAAGGCGGCGACCGGGGCAAGAGCCGCGGAAAAGGCGGGGTAGGAGATCCCTGAAAGCGCTCCGATGACCATGTTCTGCGGATTGCCGGTGATCGTCGCGACGCTGCCGCAATTGGAAGCCGTGGCCGTGGCGACGAGGTAGGGGATTGGATTGCGCTTGATGGCCCGGGTCACCTGCACGACCAGCGGGGCCATCACCAGGCAGATGGCGTCGTTGACCAGGAAGGCCGAGAGCACGCCTGTGAGCACCGTCACCATGACCAGCAGGACGAAGGGGGCGTGCGCCTGCTTGACCGCGAGTCCGCCGAGCACGCGGAATGCGCCTGACACCTTGAGGTGCGCCACGACGATCATCATGCCCAGCAGCAGCGTCATCGTGTCGAGGTCGACGGCGCGGTAGGCCTCCTCCATGCTCAGCGCGCCCACGGCGATCATGGCCGCAGCGCCGAGCAGCGCGATGCCGGCGCGATCGAGGCGCAGCCCGGGAAGGCGGCCGACGGCGACCCCGCCATAGGTGAGCACCAGGATCGCCGAGGTGGCGACCGTTATGAGGTTCATGGGGGATCCGGCGGAGTTTGGGGCGAATCTTCGGTCAGCCCGATCTTACTCCGCCAGCGAGCCATGGACGATGCGGCATCTATGGGATCGCGTTCATCCGCAGCGGCGGGGAAGACGATCTTCCAACGATGTGACGCAGTCCACAGCGCGATCCGAACTGATGAGCAAGTCTATCGGCAGATCTCTTCCACGCGGAGAAACGCCGAAAAGGAGTTCATCATGCGCTCTACTTTGCAGTCGCAGCGGCAGCCCGCTGGATCTCGTCGCCTTGCCGCCTTGCTCGCGATCGCGGCGCAGTTCTCCGTCATGCCCGCCGGCGCGCATGACATCTATACGAACCTCTACTCCGGCGGTGCGCCCGGCATCGGCCAATGGTGCTGTTCAGGCGACGCGGTGACCGGCGATTGCGAGGCCGTGGGATCGAGCTACAGGATCGAGCCCAACGGCGACGCGGTCATCCTCAGCCGCCGCTACTCGAGGCCGGTGCGCATCGGACGCGAGAAGATCACCTGGCTTCCCGTCTCCGGCGGGGAGAGCAGCGAAGCGCACTGGTGCGGGAAACCGCGCACGGCCATGAGCGCCACGCCGGCTCCGCCGGTGAACGAGGAACAGCCCGATCCCGACACGTGGACCTATTGCGCCTTCATCACGCCCGGGGGTGTCTGAGCGGCCACGCCCGGTTTCCGGGAGGCAGCGGGTGCTCAGACCGCACGGCCCAGGCGAGAACGCAAGCGGGCGGTGAGACGGCCGAGCACGGACCCCTCCTCGCGCACGAGCCGAAAGCCGAGTTTGGCCGGAGGGATGCCGACGGCGCAGCCCCCGGCGCGCGCGTCGCGGATGAAATCCGTGACGTAGCTGCGGTGCTCGCCTTCGACGACCCGGACGCCGCAATTCACCGTGCGGGCTCCGCCGAGGCCGCCATCGGCGGCGACGGCCTGCCGCACGAAGCAGGTGTCCGTCCATTCCCACACGTTGCCCGAGAGGTCTGTCACGCCCCGCTCGTTTTCGCCGAACGTGCCCATGGGCTTGGGCGTCTTGTCCGTCGTGGGCTGGCGGTAGGATTCCTGGTCGTACTTCGCCAGCCAGCGCTTGGTGAAACCGTCGCTGCCGTCGTCCGCCGCGACGGCGTCGTCCTTGAAGCGCGCGCCGGCCACGTAGGCCCACTCGACGTCGGTCGGCAGTCTCCACGTGTCGCCGGTGCGCGCCGAGTACCAGGCGGCGTAAGAGGTCGCATCGTGCCAGTTCACGCCCGTCACGGGCATGTCGGCCCGGGAGTCCTCCCGGGCCGCGCGGGGCGCGCAGGCGTCGTCGGCGACGCAGGCCTCGTACTCCGCGGCGCTGACCTGCCGCTTCATGACGTGGAGACCAGCTGCGACCCGACGCCGGGTCAACGGGGCGTTCACGGGGCGGCCGCCTCGGGCGTAGTCGCCCGCTTCGCGGTAAAGGAAGGAGCCGGCGTCGACGAAAACCGTGGGTCCGGGCTCCTGTCGGGAGGGCGGCAGGGAGGCGAGGCCCAGCGCGCCCGCCATGGGCGCCGCGCCGACCAGGGCGGCCTTGATCAGGATCTTGGTGTTCAGGACGCCGAACATGACGCGCTCCTGTGAAAAGGCGGCCCGGCTTGCGACGAGCCGCCTTCGGCGGGTTCAGTGCTTGTGGGCCATCGGGACGGGATCGATGCTGCCAAGCTTCTCGCCGCCGCCGATCGGGCCGGGAGGGCTGACCTGCTTCATCAGGTCGTTGTTCCAGGAGCCGTCGACCTTGAAGTGGGCGGTGGCGCCGAGTTCGACGGCCTCGATCAGGTTGTGGTTCACGTATGCGTAGATGCCCGGCTGCTTGAAGGTGTAGAGCGCAGCCCCGGCGGAACCGCCGCGGATGAACCAGGTTTCGAGATCCTTCTGGGGCGGGTTGGCGAACTTGCCGGTCTCCCACACGTAGTCGCCGTGCCCGCCGATCAGGTGGGGCCGCGTATCCCTGTTGGCCTGGCTGTGCACGACGAGCACCTGCTCGCCGACCTTGGCCGTCATGGCGTTCTTGCCCGTGAGCGCGCCGACCTTTCCGTTGAAGACCTCGTGCGTCGGGATCAGCTTGCGCATGACCTCGACCTGGTCAGGATAAGCCTCGCCAGCGCTCTCGTAGCTCTTGAACTTTCCCTTCTCGTCGCGCGGCACGTAGAAATCCTGCTCGCCGATGTAGTAGGCCTTGTCGTAGTGCAGCGGCTTGCCTGTCTCGTCCTTCAGGCCGTCGCGCGGCAGAACCATGATCGCGCCGTTCATGCCCGACGTGACATGCCAGGGGATCATCGCCCCGCCCGGCGCGCAGTGGTAGACGAACACGCCGGTCCGGTCGGCCTTGAAGCGCAGCGTCGTCTGCTCGCCGGGGTTCACCATGGTGAGTTCGCCGCCGCCCAGCCCGCCAGTGGCGGAGTGGAAGTCGATGTTGTGGGCCATCATATTGGTTTCGGGGTTGACCAGCGTCAGCTCCACGTAGTCGTCCTGGTGGACCACCATCAGCGGACCCGGGACCGAGCCGTTGAAGGTCATGGCGTGGATCTTCGTGCCTTCGTTGTCGATGACCAGTTCCTTCTCCTGGATGGTCATCTTGAACTGGATCACCTTGGGACCGGCCTTGGTGGCCTGCTCATGGGCGTGGATGAAGGGCGGCGCAACGAGCTCGACCTCTTCGCGAGGGAGCTTGTCGGCATTGTCTGCGAGCGCCGGCACGGCGGCTACGAGCGTTGCGAGGGCGGCGGCGGCCATCAAGGTGCGGCGGGTGAACATCAGTGTCTCCGTGAGTTTCATCGCTTGATCACGGACATGAACTTGCGCCTGCTCCAACGATGCTTCTTTGCGCTTGAGCAATGATTGGTAGTGGTACCTACGAGGCTGGCGTTGCTGTCACCCCGCATCACCCCGCGCCCGTCGGCGCCTCCGGATGAGATCCAGAGAGGTGAATCTCCCCGCTTCGCTGAGGTTGTGTCAGCGCAAAGAACCTGCACGGACCGCCGCCTAACCTGTGCTTCTCGAACCGTTCCGGAGAAGCATGGTGATCAGGAAGACCGCATGCAGGGGGGACCCACGATGACCACGATCACGCCCGATCTGCTGGTGGATGACGTCATGCGCCGATGGCCCGCCACGATCCGCGTCTTTCTCGACTTCGGGTTCCTGTGCGTAGGCTGCCCGATCGGCTGCTTCCACTCGGTGGAGGACGCCTGCCGCGAGCACCATGCGGAGCTCCCCGTCTTTCTCGCCGCACTCAGGGCCGCAGCCGTTCAGGGCCTTCCTGCCGAGGTGGAGCCCGCCTGACGCGGAACCGCGCCCCTGCCCTCGGCGAGCCCGAAGAGCCGGTGGGGGTCGCGCACCACGATCCTCTGCCGGCCGCCTTCGACCAGGCCCTGGGTTTCCCAGGCGCTCAGGATGCGGCTCACCGAGTGGAGCGTCGTCCCGGTCATTTGTGCGACGTCCTCCCGGGTGATCGGAAAACTGATCTGGATGCCTTCCTCGACCTTCCGCCCGGATTGCTTGGCGAGCCGGAGTAGCGTGTGCGCCACCCGCCGCTCGACCTCTTCCGTCGACATCTCGACCACCCGGACGTGGGCGTCGTCCAGCCGCGAGCCGACGGTCTGCAGCGCGCCCGAGGCGAGCGACGGGCAGCGCGCCATGAGCAGCGGCCAGCTGGATGATGGCCAGACCAGCGATACGCTGTCCACCACGGCCGCCGCCGTCGCGGGATAATGCGGTCGGCCCATCTGCACCGCGATGCCGAACAGGTCTCCCGGGACTACGTAGCGGATGACGACCTGCTGGCCGGCCGGGGTCAGCTTCACGACCTGAAGATTGCCGTGCAGGAGCACGAAGAACCCGTCGGCCTGCGCGCCCTGCTCGAACACCACCGCGCCCTTCGGATAGCGCACCGATTTGGCGTGCGACAGGACGAAGTCGAGATCATCGGGGCCCAACCCCGCGAAGACCGGGATGTCGGCGATCAGGGATCGGTCGAGGGCGGCCATCGGAGTGTTTCCTTTTCGGCCCGACGCTGAGAGCGCCTCTGCGAGTATGTGTACTGGCGCCCTGCCTTCTCCGCATCCGGAGGGCTACGGATCGGCCTCGTCTTTGCGTCCCGACAAACAACGTGGATTCGCCTCGACCTAGGATGATGGCAGACCACTGTTTCCGAGGATCGCCATGTCCCCCATGCCCCGCCTGCGCAACTATGCCGGGCCGCACATCCTGTCCTACGGGTTCCGCCCGTTTTTCCTCCTCGCCTCGCTGTTCGCCGCGGCGGCGATCCTGGCGTGGCTCCCGGCCTATTCCGGCGAGATCACCATTCCCACGGCGTTCTCGCCGCGCGATTGGCATGCCCACGAGATGATCTACGGGTTCATCCCGGCGGTGGTGACCGGCTTCCTGCTCACGGCCATTCCGAACTGGACGGGCCGGCTTCCTCTGCAGGGCCGGCCGCTCGGCGTGCTCGCGCTCGTCTGGGCGGCGGGCCGGATCGCCGTGTCCACCTCGGCCTGGACCTCCGCCTCCTTCGCCGCAGTGGTCGATGTCGCCTTCCTCGCGCTCGTGATCGCGGCCGCCAGCCGGGAGGTGATCGCGGGCAAAAACTGGCGCAACCTTCGGCTTGTCGCTTTCGTCGGAGTGCTGTTCATCGGGAACGTCGTGTTCCATTTCGAGGCGATCAGCGAGGGAGCCGCGGATCTCGGAATCAGGCTGGGGCTGTCGGCTGCCGTCCTGCTGCTCACGCTCGTCGGCGGCCGCGTCGTACCGAGTTTCACCCGTAACTGGCTGGCCCAAGCCAACCCCGGGCGGCTGCCCCAGCCCTTCGGACGTTTCGACGCCGTCACGATCGCCGCCTCCGCCTTGGCCCTGCTGTCCTGGACTTTCGCTCCCGAAGCGCGATTCACGGGATCGTTGCTAGCCCTCGCCGGCCTGCTCCAGGCCGTCAGGCTGGCGCGATGGGCGGGAAACCGCACCTGGCGCGACCGGCTCGTCCTCGTCCTCCACGTGGCCTACGCGTTCCTGCCCATCGGCTTCCTCCTCACATCGGCCGCGGCCTTCGGCGCGCTGCCGCAGTCCGCCGGAACTCACGCCTGGACTGTGGGCGCGATCGGCATGATGACCCTCGCGATCATGTCGCGCGCGAGCCTGGGGCACACCGGCCGGGCGCTCGTCGCCTCGCGACCGACCCAGGCGGTGTACGCACTCCTGCTGGTGGCCGCGATCGGCCGGATCTGCGCGGCGGCGCACCCGGAAGCCGCGCTCGTCCTCCTCCACGTGGCCTGGCTCTGCTGGGTCGCCGCCTTCGGTGGGTTCGCCATCGCCTACTGGCGCGTGTTCACCGGTCCGAAGCTGCACGCCTGAGGCCGAGCCCGACCGGGCCTCGTCGGCAGGCATCGGTGATCGGCGGCCTTGGCTGCGGTTTCCGGGCGAGCTCTTTCTCGAGACGTGCACCGGGACTGTTGCTCGCAGAACTGAGAAAATGCAGCTCTGAGCTGCAGCTTCTTACTTACCCACAACAATCGGGTATTTGCGCTACAGCTCTTTTTTGATTGATAGACGTCAAACAGCGACTCGCGTAACCGTCGATCCACCGAAAGGGCCGGGGGCGGACATCGTGTTGCGGGGTCTCTCTACAAGTCTGTTTTTGCTCTGTTTTGCGTCGGCCTGTTCGTCTGATCCCACGATCTCCACGCGTCGCCTGGACGTATCGCCGATGCTCGGGGCCAACCTCGACAATCCGGTTCCGCTCGACCTCGTGCTGGTCTTTGAGAAGGACGCGCTGGCCCAGGTCGCGACGCTGTCGGCGGCCCAGTGGCAGGAACACCGAGAGCAGCTCGCGCTCGCGTTCCCCACGGGAATCAAGGCCATTCCCTTTGAAGTCGCGCCGGGCCAGGGCCCGATGAACTACGTGCTCGAGCGCTCCGACACGAAGGCGATCGGCGCGTTCATCTTCGCGGACTATGTGACCAAAGGCGCGCACCGCGCCCGGATCGATCGCATGGAGGCTGTGCTGGTCCTGCTTGGACAGCGGGCCTTTTCCGTCGCCTCGGGGTCCTGATCAGTGGCTGATCCCACCCCGCTTCTTTCGCTCGACCCGGTGCTCTGGAACGAGGGCCTCATGCTGCAGCCGCAGCATTTCCAGCAGGCCTGGCTCCGGCAGGATGCTCTCTTCCAACGTCACCTGAGTTGCCTTCTTCCGCACGGATATGGCGTCGTCCGCCTGGAGTGGGATCAGCAAGGGCTCGCGCGCGGCGAACTCCTCGCTTCGGTGTTGGAAGCAATCCTTCCGGATGGAGTGCGCGTCGCCTGCGGCGAGGATCAGCCGCTTCAGCTCGACCTCACGGACATCTCCGACTTCGAAGCGCAGAAGACGGTCAGGATCTGGCTCTGTGTTCCCCACTACAGGCCGGGATGCGCCCACCCGGAGCGTGAAGGCAGCCGGTGGACGCAGGGGCCATCGACCGACTGTCCGGACGAGAACACCGGCGAAAGCCCTGAGATGGTGATCCGGCTTCGGCCCGCGGCACGCTTGCGGGCCGGCGCGCACCCTCCATCGGGGGTGTGCGCGATGCCGCTGGCGCGGGTCTCGCGGCTCGACGGGATCTGGCGGATGGACACGTTCATGCCGCCGGCGCCCGTGCTGTCCGACGCGGCGCCGGGCTGCAAACTCCTGCGCGAGCGCTTCGACGCGCTCACGATGACGCTGGCCGCGGCGGCTGTGCGAGCTGCAGGCGGGACCGCCACCGGGGTGCTGACGGCGGCGGCCGTGCTGCTGCCCCGCCTGTCCGGACTCCGGGGATTGCTGCAGAGCCGGGCGGCCCCTGTCGATCTCTATCGCGCGCTGTGCGACCTCGCCGGCGCCGTATGCTCGCTGACGGCGCCGGTCGTCGATCCGGCCATTCCGGCCTACGACCACGACGACGTGCTCGCCTGCTTCGAGCCTCTCCTGCGAACGGTCGAGAGCCGCCTCGAGCAGCTGGCCCCGCCCCACGTGCCCGTGCCTTTCGCGCCGACGCTCTCCGGTTTCCGGCTGGCGACCGCCGCCGTCGCGATCGGCGGCGAGGTCGTGTTGGCCCTCCGGCCCCGCTTCGGCCAATCGGTCGAGGGCTGCGAGGAGTGGATGCGGCAGGCGATCATCGGCCCGGAACGGCTCGTGGAGAGTCTTCACCTGAGACGCATGACCGGCGCCTCGCGGCGGATGCTGCCGCGCGAGGAGTGGAACCGCTTCGGGACCGGGGCAGGCGCGGCCCTGTTCGGCGTCACGGCCGAGGACATGGCGCTCCTGCTGGCCCCGGGTCTGAGCGTCGTCAACCGGGTCGCCGGCCCGGACCTGCGGCCGGACACTCTGTCCCTCATCGCCCCCCGGGACGCTCTCAGCGGGGGTGTTCCCGCATGAGCTTGCTGGACGATTTTCGTGATGTGCATCGTGAAATCCTGCAGTTCCGCAACGCTTGCGAGCAGGCGAGCCGGAGCAATCCGGACGATCCGCTGGCTTCCGCTGCGCCGGACCCGGCCGCCCTCTCACGAAAGATCGGCGACATCCTCGACCGGCGCAGCATGCAGCTCGACGCCGAGCAGTCGGTCGGCCGGGCGCGGCTGCGCATCGCCGAATACGTCGTATGCGCCTATGTCGACGAAGTCATGCTGACCGCGCCGCAGGCCTGGATCGCGCGGGCATGGGAAGGACAACTGCTCGAGACGGCGCGGTTCGGAAGCCAGGAGGCTGGCGACCGCTTCTTCGCGCTCATCGACCAGATGCTGCTCTATCACCCTCTGCGCGATCCTGACCTCGCGGAGACGTTCTTCGCCGCGCTCGCCCTGGGGTTCAAGGGCCGCTACCGCGCCCCTGCCGATGAATCGCCCCTCGCCGAATACTGCCGGAAATTGGCGTCCTCGCTGGGCCGCCGGCCTGTCGACCGGATTTGCCTCGACGCCTATCGCGACCCGCCGGCGGGCAGGGTCCCGGCGAGTCTGCCGGACGTGCGGCGTTGGGCCCTCGTTCTGGTGGGACTTGGGGCGCTATACCTCGTTGCGGCGGACGTGGTCTGGCGCGCCAACACCGCCGGCCTCGCCAGGCTCCTCGACTCGGGGGGGCCGTGATGGATCCGGGGCTGCCGGGCGGCCGCATGGGCGTCGCTGTGGTTCTGCTGGTGGTCGCGCTTGCGGCGCTCGGCCTTTTCGCGCTCGCCATCCGGCGGCTCACGAAGGCGAAGCTCCCTGCGCAACCACCCGTGGAGCCGGCCGCTCCCCCGGCCGTTCCTGCTCCGCCAGCCATCCCGGCCGTGGCGGCGGCCGCTGTCCCGGCTCTCCTGCCCGCCGCCATTCCGCCCGCAGGGCCCCCTGGCCTCCTCGCAGCGCCGGCGCAGCCGGCGAGCCCGACCCCGCCTTCACCCCCTCCCCCGCCTTCACCCCCTCCCTCGGCTCCGGCCATTCGCCTGCCGGCCCCGTTGGCCGCGGTGGACGGACGGCTGCGCGACGCGGTCGCCGGAGCCTTCGGCGCCGTCGCAGGCAAGCTGCGCCGTCTGCGCCGGGGCGCCGAGGCTCTCTACGCCGCCCCCTGGATCATGGTTCTCGGGGAGAGCGGGTCCGGCAAGTCGGCCCTCGTGACGGGCGCGCGGCTGGAGCCCCTCTTCCCGGAGGACGGGCCAGAGGCCGTTCGCGGCGTCTGCGCGCTGCACGTCCTCGCGGAGGGCGTCGTCATCGATCTCGATGGCGACCAGATGGGCTCGTCCCTGGCGAGTCGGCCTGGCTGGGACGCCGTGCTCCAGCAGCTCCAGTTCCGGCGCCAACTGCGCCCTCTGGACGGGGTCGTCCTGACCATTTCGTGCGAGGAGTTGATCGGGGGCGACCGGGCCGCGGACAGCGCGCTGTTCGCCCGAGGCGATACGCTGCGGGAGCGGATGGCGGATCTCCTGAGGGCCACCGGGCTGCGACTTCCCGTTTACATCGTGCTGACCCACGCGGACCGCATTCCCGGCTTCCGCTCCTTCTGGGCTCCGGCGCGGACGGGACGTCCCGAACGCCAGATCGTGGGCTGGACCAACGCCGACTCCTCCGGGGTGGACTACGGGGCCGCACTTCCGCGCGAGGCGCTCGACACGCTGTCGGAGACGCTCTGGAAGGACTTCGTGGAGACGACCACGGACCAGGGCGTCTTTCCCGAGGCGGACGACGCATTCGCGTTCCTGGAGCGCCTGCGGGGGCTGGCCGCGCCGCTCCACTGCGTCCTGGACCGGGCGTTCCGGGCGAACGCCTTCGAGGACAGGCACCTGATCCGCGGAATTTATGTCACCGGCTGCCTCGGAGAGGGAGAGGCGCCCGCATTCGCCCTGGATCTGTTTCGATACCGCGTCTTCGCCGAGGCGGGCGTCGCGCGCGCGGCGCGCTCGGCCATCATCGGCCGCACCCGCACCATTCGGACGATGCAGGCGGCCGCGGTTCTGCTGCTGCCGCTGATGGGAACGGCGCTGCTCCTGTCGGCGCGCTCCACCGCGGCCCTCGCGGAGCAGGTGAGCGCTGCCCTTCTGGTCGAGAGGGGCCCGGCCGCCCACACCGATGAAGGCGTGGCGCAGCAGCTTGTCGACCGCCTCTCGGCGATCGACCGGGACAGCTTTGCGAACGTGCTGCTCCCGACATCGTGGCTGGGAACGCTCGAGGACCGCGTCATCCAGCGGCTGCAGGCGCGGATCGAGGCTATCCTCATCGAGCCTGCAGCGTCGCGGGTGAAGCGCGGCTACGAAGAGATCGCTGTGTCCGAACCGGTCGCAGCCGATCCGAAAGAGTACCGCCTGGCCGGCGCTCGCGACATCATCGCCGCGCAGAAAGCGGCCAATCAGATCGCGAACCTCGATCGCGCCGTCGTCGACTACTCCCGTTTGCCGGACCTGACATTGCCGGAATTCGCGCGGTTCATCTCCTTCGTCTACGACCTCAGGATCGGCCCGCGCTTCGCCCTCGATGGAGGGCTTTACGGACGCGCCATGGACCGGATGCACGGCCGATCCATGGACGTGCGCAGCTTGCGCAACGCCGCCTTGAGCAAGTATCGCCGGCAGCAGGACATCGTCATCACCCGGGTGGGTTCGGATGGGGGCGTGGCCCAGCTCTTTCTCGGGGTGAGGGACAGCGTCCGCGAGTTGACGGACGCCGCGCTCGTGAAGGCCGATGCGCAACTCGGAGAGCGGCTCGCCGACGCGGTGGCGGCGGCGGACCTCGCCATCGAGAGCGGGCAGATCCAGTGGCTGGCGTTGGAATCCCTGCGCGGCGAGCCTGCGGTCCTGTCCTGGCTGACGGCGTTGGACGCCGTCGACGGCGACGAAGGGAAAAAGGCGGGCGAAGCGCTCGACGGCGCCGTCCGCAGGCTGCGGATCTCGATCACCGGACTTGTCGGCCCGCACGGAGAGCGCGTCTTCCGCATCGACCGGGAAAGTCGGGCGGTCAGGTTCTCGGAGATCTACGAGGCACTGGCGCGGGGTCTCCGGCCGATCATGGCCCGTCCGTTCATGCACGTGATGGAGCCGCCGGGCGAGTTTCCGAACCCGCCCGGCCGCGGCCACCTGCTGTGGGACCGCGACGCACTCGACAGGGCGAAGGCGAGTTACGCCGATTACGAGAGGGCGCGGGCACAGGATCTCAAGGAGATTCGCGGCGACTTCTCCCGCATCATCGATCGCCTCGTCCGCCAGCGCGCAGAAGCGGCGCTGTCGGCGAACGTCCTGGCGGCCCAGACCTGGGTCCCTGCACGCCTCGGCGCCGGCGCGGACATGGACGCTACCCTGCTCGCCGAGGCGAGATCCCTGCAGGACGCGTCCCCAGCCCTCCTCGACCTTCTGGCATCGGCGCGTCAGGAGACGTTCGCGACGCTCGGCACATCGCTCTCGGCGCTGCTGCGCAGACGGGGGGAGGCGCTGCTTCTGGGCGCCGACGAACTCGCCAGGTCCGAGAACCTCTACCTGCCTCTCGACCAGTTCAGGACCTGGACCGGAGAGGGGTCGCCCATTGCGGCGGGCTACCAGTCACCCGACGAACTGTCCCTGGCGACGCTCCTGGATGCTCAGCGGGCCCGTGTCGAAGTGCTCTCCGACCAGATCGCGCAACCCGCCATCGAATTGCTCGGACGGGAGGACCTGATGGACCGGCAAGTCCGCGGCCCCGCTTTCGAGCGCTGGCGTCAGGTCGGCTACCAACTGCGGCTCTATCGATCCAAGAACCCCGCCAGTACGCTGGCCGTGCTGGAGCACGTGCTTCGTTCCGAACTGCCGGCCGTGACCCTCGACGCGTGCCAGCAGAAGATCGTGCTCTCCGCCAGGCGGGGCACGGATCTGTTCTCGGACCGCGCCGACATGGTGCGCCGGCAGCTCCTGGAGCGCTGCCGCGACCTGCTGAGCGCCGGCGCATCGTCCGACTACGCGGATCTCGCAACCCGGTTCAATACGTTGCTGGCGGGGCGTTTCCCCTTCGCGGATCCCGGTCGGGAGGGCGCGGACGCCGATCCCGCCGCCGTGGTGGAGGTGATGCGCGCCTTCGAGCAGGTCGAGCCGCGCCTGCGCCCGGCCTTGGCCGCCCGCATGCCGGGCGACCGTGAGGCGGAAGCCGCCATGCACTTCGTCGACAGGCTCGCCCGCGTGCGGGCCTTCCTGGGCCCGGCGCTCGGCGCTGGCGAGGGCGGCGCACCGGGCTACGAGGTGACGGCGGCCTTCCGCACCAATCGCGCACGCGAGGCCGGCGGCAACCAGATTCTCGATTGGCGTCTCGAGGTCGGGGCCGAGACGCTCCGGCGCGACGCCCAGCAGACGGATGGTGGGCAGCCGCCGCCGGCGACCGCGCCCGTGGCCGGCTGGCGGCCGGGCGTTCCGGTGTCCGTGGCGCTGCGCTGGGCCAAGGACGGCCCCACCAGGCCGCTCTCCGCGCCGGCCGGGCCGGACGTCGACGGACTCACGGCCCGCTTCAGCTACACCGGAGCATGGAGCCTCCTGCGGATGATCGCCCGCCAGCGTCCCCTCCCGGGAGAGTTCGAGCGGGGGGTCGACATCGAGCCGACCACCCTGGGGTTCCGCGTCGCCGTCGGCAGCCAGAGCGACGTCCGCGCAGACGCCTCGCCGCCGGTGCGGGTCTTTATCCGGTTGGCGCTGACCGGTCCGGGCGCCGAGCCCGGCGCGAGACAGCGCTTCTTTCCTCCCGAATTCCCCACATCCGCGCCGCGGCTGCTGCCGCCCAAGAAGGGAGTCGCCACGCGATGACCGGTCCCATATCCCCCTTGGACGACCTCCTGCTGCCGATCCCCGGCGACGACCCGTGCGGCGGCTTCGTCCGAAACAGCCGGATGTTCCTCGAACTGAAGGAAGCCCGCCGCGAAGACGACAAGCTGCCCGTCGGCGTCTGGCAGAGCGACCGCAAGCAAGCCGATCCCGAGAAGGTCGAGGCGTTGGCGCGCGAGATGCTCGCCTCGCAATCCAAGGATCTGCTCGTCGCGGCCTGGCTCTGCGAGGCGTTGCTCCGGCAGCATGGGCGGGCTGTGCTCGCGGAGCTGCTGGGCTTTCTGGAAAAGTTCTCTTCCACCTTCGGCGCCGGTCTGCATCCGCGGGCCGAGGGCGACGACTTCGATCCCCAGGTGCTCGTCTACGACTGGCTGGACGATCGTCTGTCTCTGCTTCTGCAACTGCATCCGATCACGGAGGCCTGGGGGGCCAAGGGCCTGCGGTTCAGCCTCGACGAGTACCGCAACGCCTTGCGGACCGAGGGCGAAGCGCGCACCGCGCGCGGAAAGACAGCACGCCCGGCGATCCTGGCGGATTTCCGCTCGGCGACGGGCGCCATGCCGAGCCGCTCGCTGATCCGGCACCTGACCGAGGTGGAGGGCGCCGACGGGGCCCTGGACAGCCTGAAGTCGATGCTGGACGCGCGCTTCGGCAACGAGGCGCCGAGCCTGAGCGGGCTCCGCGACACCCTGGATGGGCTTGCTCATTGGGCCCGCTCCGAGCTGGACGCGCGCGGCATCGACCCGCACGGGACGGATCCTGTCTTCGTCGAGGAGGAGTCGGCGGCCGACGAGGCCGCCGCCGCCGATGCGCCGAAGCCGGTCCGCAGCCTGCCCATCGCAGACCGGCGGGACGCCTATCGGCGTCTCTCGGAGATCTCCAGCTACCTCAACCGCGTCGAGCCCCACAGCCCGACGCCGTACCTGCTCAACCGCATCGTCGAGTGGCAGGACATTCCTCTCCCCGACCTCTTGGTCGAGCTCGCCCGGGGCCGGCGCGACATCGTCGCCGTCTTCGAGCTGCTCGGCTTCGTCAAGGAGGGCGCCTGAGCAGCGACGGCCGAACCGCCCCGATCCATTCCCGTACGGCCGCCCGGAGTCGCCGCGGCGTCCAGACCCCATCGACTGAAAACGACAGGAGAGCATCATGGCCAGTGGAAGCACGCAGAAATGGGTGGGGCGAAATCGCCCTCCCCGCGTCCAGATCACCTACGACGTCGAGACGGGCGGCGCCATCGAGAACCGGGAACTGCCGTTCGTGGTGGGCGTGATCGCGGATCTCAGTCCCGGCAAGGTCGAGCGCGAGCCCCTGCGGACGTCCCGCTTCGTCGAGATCGACCGCGACAGCTTCGACAAGGTGCTCGAAAAGGTCGCGCCGAAGGCCGAGTTCGTCGTCGACGACCACATCAAGGGGAGCGGCCAGCTCAAGGTCGACGTGACCTTCACGTCCATGAGCAGCTTCGACCCGCTCAACGTGATCGCTGCCGTGCCCGAGCTGCATGAGTTGCTGGAGACGCGAAAGGCCCTCGTCGACCTCCAGACCAAGCTCTACGGCAACGATCGCCTTGAGCAGTTCCTCCAGGCCCTGCTGAAGGACCCCGGGCTCATCGCCCAGGTTCGCGGGGCTCTTCCCGCCCCCACGAGTGGAACGGACGCGCCGAAGAACGAAGCGCCCGCAGCGAAGAACGAGGCGGACACGCCGTCCGCGCCCAAGCCAGCAGCTCCCTGACCTCGCAAAGCCAGCTCCTTCCAAAGGAACGAGATCCCATGTCCGAACCTGTCAACGACACTGCCGCGCCCGCAGCGGCCGCCGCGTCCCAGAACGCCGGCGCATCGGGCGCAAACCTGGAGAAGCTCACGCTCGACAGCAGCCTGGCGCGCAATCCCGCACAGGTCGCCGTCGCCAAGGAGATCCTCCGCGCGTTCGTCTGGCGCGTCCTCTCCGACGTCGAAAAGGCGAAAAAGACGCCAGCCGGGGCCGAGCCGGAATCCAAGCCGGCGGAGCCCGATCTCGGCGCCATGATCGCCGCCAGCATCGCCCGCATCGACGAGCAGATTCAGGCGCAGCTGAACGCCGTGCTTCACCACGACACGTTCCAGGAGGTCGAGGCGGTGTGGCGCGGGCTGCACTACCTCGTCTTCAAGACCGAGACGGGCCCCACGCTGAAGATCCGGGTGCTGAACACATCGCGCGGCGACCTGTTGAAGGATCTCAGCAAGGCGGTCGACGTGGACCAGAGCGTGCTGTTCAAGCGGGTCTACGAGGACGAATACGGCACGTTCGGGGGCAATCCTTTCAGCATGCTGATGGCGTCCTACGAGTTCGGCCGCTCCGACGACGACGTGACGCTTCTGGAAAAGATCGCCGAAGTCGCCTCCGCGGCGCACACGCCTTTCATCGCCGCCGCCCACCACGACCTGTTCGACCTCGAAAGCTACACGCGTCTCGACGTGCCTCGCGACCTGTCGAAGATCTTCGAAAGCCTCGAACTGGCGCGCTGGCGTGACTTCCGCAGCAGCGAAAACAGCCGCTACGTCAGCCTGGTGCTGCCGCGGATGCTGCTCCGCAAGCCCTACAACAGGGGCGACCTGCTGGTGGAGGGGACGGAGTTCCAGGAGGAGGTCGGCCAGGACCACGCCAAGTTCCTCTGGGGCAGCGCAGCCTTCGCTCTGACGCAGCGCATCACCGACGCCTTCGCCCAGTACGGCTGGACGGCGGCCATTCGCGGCGTGCGGGGCGGCGGCCTGGTCGAGGGCCTGCCCCTGCACACCTTCACCACGGGCGAGGGCGACATCGCGCAGAAATGTCCGACCGAGATCGCCATCACGGATCGGCGCGAGAAGGAGCTGAGCGACCTCGGCTTCATCACCCTGGTGCACCGCAAGGGCGCGACGGATGCGGCCTTCTTCGGCGGCCAGACCACGCACAAGCCGACCGTCTACTTCACCGACACCGCGAACTCGAACAGCGCGATCTCGGCCCGGCTGCCCTACCTGCTGAACGCCTCGCGCTTCGCCCATTACATCAAGGTCAACATGCGCGACCGCATCGGCAGCTTCATGACGAAGGAGAATGTCGAGGTCTACCTGAACAGCTGGATCATGAACTACGTGCTGGGAAAGGACGACGCCGGCCAGGAGCTCAAGGCGAAGTACCCGCTGCGGGAAGCCCGCGTGGACGTCTTCGACGTGCCGGGCAGACCGGGGAGCTACACGGCGACCGTGTTCCTGCGGCCGCACTTCCAGCTCGAGGAACTGACCGCCTCCATCCGCCTCGTCGCCCAGCTGCCGCCGCCCGCGGCGGCCTGAGCAACCATCCCTCTGTCCTGACCAGGGAGCGCCACGATGGCCTCGAACATGTTTATCAAGCTCGCCGACATCAAGGGCGAGAGCACGGCCAAGGAGCACAAGGACGAGATCCAGGTGCTGTCCTGGAGCCACTCCTTCAACCAGCCGACCAAGCCCACTCGCAGCAGCGCCGGCGGCGGCGCTGTGGAACAAGCCAACCACTCGGACTTCTCGTTCACCATGTACACGGACGCAGCGACCGACGACCTGCTGAAGATGTGCTGGAACGGGAAGACCATCAAGGATGGGACCTTCACGGCCTACCGCGCCAACGGCGACAATACTCCGGTGAAGTATCTGGAGATCGTGATGTCGAGCATCGTCGTCTCCAACCTGTCGGTGGGCGGCAGCGGGGGCGACCTTCCCACCGAAACCATTACGCTCAGCTATGGGAAGGTCGAGTACAAGTACATCCCGCAGAAGGAGGAGGACGGCACCGCAGAAGGGGCTCAGCCCGTCAGCCACAACCTCATGACGCAGGAAGTCTCGTGACGGCCGGGCGGAGCGTGTGATGGCGGACGTCGCGTCCCCGGTCGCCATGGCGCCGCTCTTCGACCGCCTGACGGACGCGGCTCGCGGCCAGGGCCTGGAAGAACTCGACCGCGAGGGACTCATCCAGTCCCTCGCGCGGGAGGCGGCGATGCTGCTCAACACGCGCTCGCCCAGGTTGGACAACAGCTCGGACAACAGGCCGGACAACACGTCGAACCCCCGGCCGCGCGGCGTGATCGATTACGGCGTGCCCGACCTGTCCGAGTACCACCCGGCCGATCCGCAGGCGCGGCGCGACCTCGAGGCGGCGCTGACGAGCGTGCTCGCCGCCTTCGAGCCGCGCCTCGCCCGCCCGGCGGTCCGCCTGATTCCGGTCGCGTCCGAGGAGGCTGCGGCGTACCGGAACTGGTGGTTCCTGCATGGACAGCGGCATCCCGTGAACGCCGTGCTGCGCGAGGAGAGCTTGTGGGCGGGTCCACCCCCCAGCGCACACGATCCCACTGCCCTGCTGGTCGAGATTTCGGGCGACCTGGTGGGACGCGAGGGGCTCGAGGCCCGCGTCACTTTCCCCGTGTTCGTCGCAGGCGGCGAGCGCGACTGATGGGGCAGACCGAGCTTTTCCCCTATTACGAGCGCGAGTTGGCCGCCTTGCGCGGGGAAGCGGAGCTTTTCGCGCGGGAGCATCCCCACGCCGCCGCACGGCTGCGCCTGTCTGGGCAGGAAAGCCCCGATCCTCATGTCGAGCGCCTGATCGAGAGCTTCGCCTTCCTCACCGGACGCATCCAGCGGCGCCTCGATTCCGACCTGCCGGTGATCCCGACGGCCGTGCTCGACCAGATCTACCCGCAACTCTGCGCGCCCGTCCCCAGCATGGCGGTCGTCGAGGCCGTGCTCGATCCCATCCAGGCGCGGCCGCCGCGCGCGCAGGACTTGCCGTCCGGTTCCATCCTTCATGCGCGCTCCGCCCCCGAGACGGGGGAGCCGGCGGTCTGCCGCTTCGCAGCCCCGTGGCCGCTGACGCTGCAGCCGCTGACCGGGGGAGAACTCGACGTGCTCCGGCCGGCCGATCTCGGGCCGGAACTCGACCGGGCTGCGACCGCCGCCGCTATCCGCCTGCGGCTGCGCTGCGCCGGACCGCTGGACTTCGCCAAGGTCGGTCCGGTCGACCTCTTGCTGCACCTGGATGTGAACCCGACCGTGGCGGGCGCCTGGTACGAGGCGCTGGTGAACCATGTCGGGTCCGTGCTCGTGCGTGATGCGGACGGCGTCGCCCTCGGTCCGGAACGTCCCTCGGCCCAGGTGCTGACGCCGATCGGTTTCGGCGAGGAGGACGCCGTCCTGCCCGCGACGCCTCGCGGCCACGACGCCTATCGACTGTTGCTCGAACACTGGCACTTCCCACGGAAGTTCCTGTTCTTCCGGCTTCGCTGGCCGCAGGACTGGGGCGCACGCCGCGAAGTCGAGCTTCTGTTCCTGATGCCGACCTTGCCGCCCGGCGAGTTGTCGCCCGGCCGGGCGAGGCTGCTCACCAATTGCTTCCCGGTGATCAACCTTTTTCCACAGATCACCGAGCCCCTGAAGGTGTCTCGCGAACGCAGCGACTACCTGCTCGAACCGGATACCGGCAGGGGCCGGAGTACGGAAATCCACAGCGTCCTCGCTGTCACCGCCACGCCCTCCGAAGGAGGGCCCGCGCGGCCGGTTCCCGCGTATTTCTCCTCGACCTACGGCGTAGGGGCCGACGAACCATCGCTGTTCTGGTCCGCGCGGCGCGAGTTGGCCCAGTCCGCGGGACTGCGCGGGACGCGAACCTGGCTGAGCTTCACCGACAGGGATTTCGGCCCGGCGATGCCCGACGCGCCCGTGGTCTTCGCGAGCACCCTGTGTACGAACCGGCATCTCGCCGAGCAGTTGCAGCCTCACGCGACCCTGGAGGTGGAGGAGAGCCTGCCGATCCGGGCGTTGCGCCTGCTGCACGCGCCAACGCCGCAAATCGACCCGCATCTGCACGGCGGGGCGCTCTGGCGGCTCGTCTCCTCGCTGTCCCTCAACATGCTTTCGCTCGCCGATGGCGAGGCTTCGATCGACGCGCTCGGCGCCATCCTCGAGCTTTATGGCCATGGCGCACTGTCGGAGGCGCGCGCTCATGCGCGCGGCATCGCCGGGCTGACCAGCCGCCACGCCACCCGGCGGATCGCCACCCCGCTGGGGCACGGAATGGTGAGCGGGCTCAAGCTCACCGTGTCGCTCGACGAAGAGAGCTTCGTCGGCCGCAACCCCCTGCTCTTCGCGGCGGTGCTCGACCGCTTCCTGGCGCTTCACGCCGCCGTCAACAGCTTCACCCAGCTGGACCTGCGCGCCGCCGCGGCCGCCAGCGTCCGGAACCGCCAAGGAGGCCCATGGTTCGTCTTCCCGCCCCGAGTGGGAGCCCGGATCATCCTGTGATCCGGCGGCTCCTCGCCGCACCCGATCGCTTCACGCTGTTCCAGGCCGTGGCGCTGCTTCAGGCGGTCGCCGCCCATGCTGCGGAGCCAGGGTCTCGCGCCGGCGACGGCGGAGCAGCGGCGGTCAGGCTGCGCGGCCATGTCGGCTTCGCCTTCCCCGCGTCGGACGTCGCCGCCATTTCCGCCGGGCCGCCCTGGGAGGTGACCGCGCACGCCTTCTCGCTCGCGGGAGGCTTTGGCCCGCTGCCCCCGCCCATGACCGAGATGCTGATGCATCGCCGCCGGCTGGGCGACCGGGCGCTGAGCGACTTCCTCGACATGTTCAACCACCGGCTGATCGAACTCCTGGTCGGTGCGCACCGCGCCGGACGGTCCGCGCCCGAATGGATTGGTGCAAGGCCCACGCCCTTCGAAGGCTGGCTCAGGGCTGTCGCCGGCCTCGCCACACCGGGCCTGGCCGGCTGTCTCGATGGCGTGCCAGACCGCGCCGTCCTGCGCCACGCTGGCCTCGTCGCCCGCCGGCCCGCCAGCCAGCACGGACTGGAGCGGCTCATCGCGGACCACTTCGGCGTCGTCACCCGGGTGACGCCGCTCGTCGCCCGACACCGGGCGATCGAGCCGGAAGACCAGGCCCGCATCGGCCGCACGGGGCGCAATACCGCGCTGGGCAGCGAGGCGGTGGTCGGCAGGCGCGTGGTGGATCCCGCCGCGGGTGTCGCGGTGAGGCTGGGTCCGCTCTCGTGGCAGGGCTTCCTCGACATGCTGCCCGGGCGTCCGGGGCAACGCGCGCTCTCGGCCCTCGCAGCCTTCTACGCCAGACCGCGGATCGTGCTCAGCCTGGTTCTCGCCATGGAGCCCGGCGCAGCGCCCCGCATTCCGCTTCGGGCGAGGGCCGGGTTGGGCCGCGCACCCGATGGAACGCCGCGCCAGGGACCGCCCGCCTTCGGCCACGCGCCTCTCCTGGGCCGATCGAGCTGGCTCGGCCGGCCGCCACTGCAGGCGACGGTCGGGCTTCACCCGGAGGCGGCCCCCGCATGACCGCTTCGCGGGCCCTCACCCAAGCGCACGCCTCCCTGGCCCTTTCCACCCCGCTCGGTCTCGACAAGCTGGTCCTCGCCGAGGTGTCGGGGACGGAGGAGGTCTGCGGCCTCTTCGCATTCACGTGTTTGGCGCACGCGGTGGACGACGCGCCGGACTGGTCGGCGGTGCTCGGCAAGCCCGCCTGCGTCACCCTCGTAGGGGCAGACGGCGCGAAGCGGTACCTGCACGGGATCTGCACCCAGGTGTCCCAGTCCGGGCGGACATGCCGGCTTGTGCTCAGGCCCTGGCTCTGGCGCCTCTCGCTGCGCGCGGGCTCACGCATCCGCCAGGACAAGAGCGTGCCGGACATCGTCAAGGACGTCTTCCGGGCCGCGGGCGAGAGCGACGTCTCGGACAAGCTCGGCGCCAGTTACCCGCCGATCGCGTATTGCGTGCAGTACCGGGAGAGCGACCTCGATTTCGTGTGCCGCCTCATGGAAGAGGTTGGAATCGGCTGGTACTTCACCCACCAAAAGGATCGCCACACGCTTGTCCTGGTCGACGATGCGGGCGGCTGGGGGCGCGCGCCCGGCGACGGGGCCTTGCCCTTCCTGCCGCTTCCCACGGGGGCGGACTGGCTGCAGGACCGCCGGGTGACCTGCCTCGACAGCACCGTCCGCCTCGTCAGCGGAACCGTGACCTTGCGGGACTACGCCTTCGAGACCCCTCGCAACGACCTCACGGCCGACAAGGCCGCCGGGAAGCCCGACTTCGAGGTCTACGACCACCCCGGCGGCTATGCCACGAAGGGTGAAGGCGCTGGCAAGGCCGGACTGCTGCTCGCAGCGCTCCAGGGCGAAGCGGCGGAGGCGGAGGGGGAGAGCGACTTCCGCGGCATGGCGGCCGGGCTCGTCTTCAGTCTCTCCGGCCATCCCCAGGGCGAGCGCAATGGCGACTGGCGGCTGCACGGCGTCAGCCATCGCGCCGGAAAGGGCGAGTACGCAAACGACTTCATCTGCCGCAAGGCCGCCTCGCCATTCCGCCCGTTGCGCCGGACCCCGCGCCCGCGCATTCCCGGCTCGCAGACCGCCACCGTCGTGGGCCCGAAGGGCGAGGAAATCCACACGGACAAGTACGGCCGCGTCAAGCTGCAGTTCCATTGGGACCGCGAGGGGACCAACGACGAGAAGAGCAGCGCCTTCGTGCGCGTCGCACAGCCCCTGGCCGGCAATGGCTGGGGCCACGTCGCCCTGCCCCGCGTCGGCCAGGAGGTCGTGGTCACGTTCCTGGAGGGCGATCCGGACCGGCCCCTGGTGACCGGCACGGTGTACAACGGCGACAACATGCCGCCCTACGCGCTTCCCGACAACAAGACGCGCACGGTCTGGAAGTCCCAGAGTTCGCCCGGGGGCGACGGTTTCAACGAACTGCGTTTCGAGGACAAGGCCGGCGAGGAGGAGGTCTTCCTCCAGGCGCAGAAGGCGCTGGCCCTCAAGGTGCTCGCGGACGAGACACACGAGGTCGGCGGCAAGCGCAGCCTCACCGTGACCGGGGACGAGACCCACACCAACAAGGCCGCGGTCACCTACACGATCTCAGGCGACTTCACGCTGAAGGTGGATGGGGACATCACCATCCAGGCGGGCGGCAAGGTGACGATCAAGGCCGGTTCCACGCTGGCCGTCGAGGCGGGGACCGACTTCACCGCGAAAGGCGGCGCCGGCGCGACGGTCAAGGCCGGCACGGCGCTCAGCCTCTCCGGCGCGACGGCGGAACTCAAGGGCTCCGCAACGGGCACGGTGGACGGCGGCGGCGCGCTCACGGTCAAGGGCGGCATCGTCAAGATCAATTGAAGGGAAAACCATGGGACAGAAGGTGGTGGCGGGCGCGGTCCTGCAATGCAGCTTCGGCGCAGCGCCGTCCGCGCTGGTGGTGCTTCCGGTCAACCGCGTGCTGGCCGGCGGGCCGCCCGCCGCGACGATCATGGACCATGCGCCGATCATGAACGTGCCTCCGTTCGGCATGTGCTCCACGCCGTCCAACCCCATGGTGGCCGCGGCCACAGCGGCGGCCCTCGGCGTGCTGACGCCGATGCCCTGCATCCCCGTCACCGCCGCACCGTGGGCTCCGGGATCGCCGACCGTGCTGATCGGCGGACTGCCGGCGCTGAACGCCTCGTCGAAATGCCTGTGCAACTGGGGCGGCGTGATCAGCGTCGGGTTCCCCGGGCAGGTGCAGACGGAGATCCCATGATGGGCAAGGGACCGCGCACGCCCCAGCCCACCGGCGCGCTGGCGGCGCGCAAGACCGCCAACGCCGCGTCTCCGGCCCAGGGCGCCGCCCCGCGCCAAGAGCTGGTCTCGGAAGCCGGCCGCTTTCATCTGCGCGACGGCGCGCGCGGCGTGCTGGGCACGCCGAACGGCACCTACAACTTCGTCCGGCTGCACGGCGCGCCGCCCGCCGCCGCGCAGACCTTCCTCTCGCCCCGGCTGGCGCACGCCGCGCTCGCCGGGCAGCGCGCGGTCTCCTATGCCGGGACGATCCGCTTCGAGCAGGGCGAACTCTCGTGGTGGAGCAACTACTCCGGCACCTACCAGCCCGACGCCGCATTCCGGGCGCGGGCGCAGCTGCCCGACGAGCGCTTCGTGCCCTGGCAGAAGCTGCAACTGGGCGGCGTCGCCATGCAGCGGGGAGGCTTCGTCGCGCGCGAGGCCGAGAAGCCGCCCGCCCCCACCAGGCCCCAGCAGGTCCAACCGGTCCAGCAACTCCAACCTGCCCAGCCCTCCCCCGATGGGAAGGCCCGCACGGAGGCGGGGGGCGCGACCCCGGCCACCGGCTGGTCCACACACCCCGCGAAGGCCGCCCCGCCCGCGCGTCCGCCCAAGGCGGAGCGGTGACGTGACGGAGCCCCTTCCCCTCGCTTTGGCCGGCGTCAGCGCCGCCATTTTCCTCTTCGCCAGCGTTTCCGCGGGGCTCGTCCTGCTGCCCGCGCCGGAGCCTTCGAGCCCGGCCGCAGCGGAGGGGAAACCGGCGTCGGCCGAGCCGGCTGCCCCCGCCGTCCCTGCAGCGGCGGCGACAGGCCCGTCGCCCGCAGTTCCCAAAGCGCCTGGGGCCGCCCGCGCCGCGCCGCCGCCTCCGCCGCTCGCGAAGAACCTCACCTATGGGCCGCAAGGCGCGCCGCATCCCGCCAATGTCGGCGCGCTCGCCCTCGCCAGCCTCACGCCAGCGCCTGCCGCTGCCGGTTCGGCCGCTCCTGCGACTGCGGCGGGCGCGGCCAGCCCGCCGCAGTCGACCGGGCCCCCACGGCCGCAAGGGCTGCTGGTCGGGCGCTATCTGGAGCGGGCCAACGCAACCGCCCGCATCGAGGAGCTCGCGCGGCGCCGCTGGCCGGCCCTGCTGATGGCGGAGATCGGGCCGGACGGCACGCCATGGTTTCTGGTGATGGCCGGCGTCGGCGCGTCGGAGGCGGACATCCGCGTGCTCGCCCTGCGCCTCGCAGGAGAGAGAATCCGCTCGGCAGAGGTCAGCTGGGACCCATGACGCGCAGCCGGAGCCTCACGCCGCAAAATGGGAATGCGCCGAAGGGCGACCGCCGAGGAGACGCTCCGTCTCATCCCACCCATCTTCACACCGCAGGAAGATCGCCATGACTCATCGCTTCGGCTCTGAAAGCGGCGTCATCCAGGGCCGGTTCGTGGCCGGCGGACCCCGCTGGCGCGCGACTCCGCAGGCTCCCTCGACCCAGCATTCCGCGTCGCCACCCTCGCAGCCCTCGGGCCGGCCCGAGACCGCCGCGCCCCACAGCGGGCGGACCCCGCCGCCGGCGCGGTTTGGAACGCCTTGGCCGCAAGCCGGAGCAGCCCAGCCCGCCCCAGCCGGTCGGGCCTTTGCGCCGGTCCCGCCGCGCCCGCCTTTCCCCCATGGAGCGGCATTGGCGGCATCCCAGGCGGCGCAGCCGCGGGGCGGCCATGCTCAGCGGGCCCCCGACAGCCTGTTGCGGCCCGGCGCGCCAGGCAGGCCCTTGCCCGACGCCGTCCGCGCCAAGATGGAGGGCTTCTTTCAGGCGGACTTTTCAGACGTCCGCGTCCATGTCGGCGCCGAAGCGCCCTCCATCGGCGCGCTGGCCTTCACGCTTGGCTCCAGGCTCTTCTTCGCGCCGGGGCAGTACAACCCCGAGAGCACGGCCGGGCAGGCCCTGCTCGGTCACGAACTCGCCCACGTTCTGCAACAGCGCGCCGGGCGCGTACGCAACCCGTTCGGCAACGGCGTCGCGGTGGTGCAGGATCCCGCGCTCGAAGCTGAAGCGGAGCGCCTGGGGCAGCAGGCTGCGGGCTGGAGGCAACTGCGCGTCACCGCCGCAAAGGGGTCCCAGCGTGCCGGGAGCAACGAACCCGGAACAGTGCAACCGATGATGTCGCTGCACAGATTGAGCAAGCAAGCCTTCAAGATCATGATCCGCAGCGCGTCCAGCTGGAGCAAACCCCCGCGCGCGCCTCTCAAGCTGAAACAACTCGAACACCTGCCAGACGAACACAAGGGCGTGACGATCCACGAAACGGAAAAGGGTCTCTCGGAAAAAAATCCTGGAAGCTACGAGGCCGCTGAGAGCAAGATCCATATTCTGAAGGGACTCAACACCTATGACAGAAAGCTCATTGTCGGCCATGAGATCACTCACCATATCAACAGAACAATGACCTCTGACATCAATGATGAAGGTGCATTCTACAATACGCTGATGGACGAGCTTACCGCGAACGTAAAAGAAGCCATTATCGGCCAGCTGTTTTATTCGTTTCTTTCTCCTTTGCATAAGCGGAAGGTCGCCTTCTACAGGGATAATCCATTCGCCTACGTAAAATGGATCGTCGATATCTATTCGGCTCGGTATGCCAACCGCTTCATTGAACTTCCTCGCAAGAAGCGGGAAGAAACGGCTCTAAAAGCTCTCGTCGACTACTGCACGGCGATGAAAATCACGATCCCGAAGAGTGAGTGAGCTTCCTTTGGAGAGCGGACCAGGTACGAACTTCGGCGTGCGATCAAGCGCCGGCAATTTCCAAGTACGCGCCGTCTATCGTCTGAACTGATCGATCACGGGGAAATTGCCTGAAAAAGGCTGGCTGGGGCGGGAGGATTCGAACCTCCGCATGGTGGAATCAAAATCCACTGCCTTACCACTTGGCGACGCCCCATCGTGCGACGCGGTGGGCCGGTCGCGGGCGGAAAATAGAGAGGTCGGGGAGTGCGCGCAACTGCGCAGTGCTCCAGGATATGCCGCGCCCGGGCTTCTCCCCAGCGGAGCGGCGCGCGCCAGGTGCGGCACGGCGCGCGGCACGAGGGGCCGACCTCAAATCCTCGCGGCGAGGCGTCATGCGCGCTTGCGGTCGGGGATGGGCGCGGCTATAAGTCCGCCGCGTCAAGGATCGGCGGAGCGTAGCGCAGCCTGGTAGCGCACCTCGTTCGGGACGAGGGGGTCGTAGGTTCGAATCCTATCGCTCCGACCATTCTGACGGACACGAGAAAAAGCCCGCCCTCACCGGCGGGCTTTTTCGTGCCGAATGGAGCGGCGCAGGCCAATGGGGCGGCGAGGCCAAAAGGGGCGGCTACGCCGAAACCCGTTTCGGCTCGACGGCGAAGGGGCTCAGGCCCAGCCAGATCTGCATGCTCGCGGCGATGTCCCGAGCGCCGGTGAGGACGACGCGCTCACGTTCCTTCTGCACGGTCGTCAAGCCCATCCAGATGGCGGTCATCGTGCGCAGGTCGGTCGCGACATAAAGGTCCACGTCGAAGCCGGGATCGGACCAGCACAGGTCCACCTCGCCGTCGGGCTCGATGATCAGCCACCAGGTCCGCTTTGAGGCGGGCAGGTCGCGGTACTGGAACTGGATCACCGTCCGCTGGCGGGGCAGCGGGGTCGGGTTCAGGTTCCGCCGCATGTCCCACATCAGCAGCGACACGTCGAGATTGCGGAGCGAGGCCTCCGAAGTGACCCAGCGCTGGCCCCAGAAGCCCATAGCCTCGACGACGGGGCGCAGGTCCCGGCCCGCTTCTGTGAGGCGGTATTCGAAGACTCCCTTCTGCCCCCTCGCCTCGCGGCGCTCGACGACCCCGGCGGCCTCGAGCTCCTTGAGGCGCTGGGAGAGCAGCGTCGGGGACATCTTGGGCACGCCGCGGCGCAGGTCGTTGAAGCGCGTCGTGCCCGCCACGAGTTCGCGCATGAGCACCATGGTCCAGCGCGTGCACAGGATTTCCGCGGCCATGGCGACGGGGCAAAACTGCTTGTAGCCAGGCTGGTTCACGCTCGGCCCTCCATTGGTTGCAACTTGACGATAGGCGCGCAACCGTATGGCGACCAGTCCAGCTTCTGTACCGGGCGGCTCCAGTTTCAGGACTGGAGGGCCTGCATGCTGCCGGCCGAGTGTGCGGCAGCGTCGCTCGACGCTCCAACCTCAAGGAGAGCGAACATGCCCGTCTATCTCATCGCGGACGTCAAGGTCACGGATCCGGCCTGGGTGCCCGGCTATGCCGGCTCGGTGCACCACCTCGTGCACAAGCATGGCGGCAAGTACCTGGCGCGCAGCGGCCAGGTGAAGACGCTGGAGGGCGAGCCGCTGGAGACCAGCCTCATCGCGCTGATGGAGTTCCCCTCCACCCAGGCGGCCGAGGCGTTCACCGGCGATCCTGAATACGCCGGCTACGCCAAGGCGCGGCAGGCCGGCAGCGAGAGCCGCTTCCAGCTGATCGATGATTCCGATCTCGCGGGGACCATCCCCTACCTGCGGAAAGGCTGAGGCGGCGCTTCGGCCTCGCCCCTTTTAAGGCGGCCTCGCCCCTTTTAGACAGGGGAGAGGCCGCACGAGCCCTCCGCGCCGGGAGCCGCGAGGCCCTGGAACACATCACCCCCGGGGGCGTTTGGCACGACGTTTCAACCGGGGAGAGCCGCATGCCCATCCAGGAGATGATCCGTACGCACCCGCAGTTCCGGGGCGAGGTGAACAATGCGCTGATCCGCTGCATCGAGGCATGCTATTCTTGCGCGCAGGCGTGCAACTCGTGCGCGGACGCGTGCCTGGGTGAACCGATGGTGCAGCAGCTGACCCAGTGCATCCGCCTTAACCTGGATTGCGCCGATGTCTGCGCCACCACGGGACGCCTCGCCACACGGCGGACGGGATCGAACGAGCAGTTGACGAGCCGCATGATCGAGACCTGCGCCGAAGCCTGCCGGATGTGCGCCGTAGAATGCGGCAGGCACGCCGAGCACCATGAACATTGCAAGCTGTGCGCGGAAGCCTGCCGGACGTGCGAACAGGCGTGCCGTGATGCCAAGGGGTCCTTTCACTGAAATGCACGAGGGGGGCGGGATTTCGAAGAACGTACAAGGCAGGGCGCACGAGGGCGAAGCTGCGCATCACGGTGGGCACGGCGGCGGTCCTCACGCCCATGGCTCGCACGCCAAGGCCCCTCATGACCATGGATCCCACGCCTCCGGGAGCCACTCCCATGCGCCGAAGGATTTCGGGCGCGCTTTCGCGATCGGCATCGGCCTCAACGTCGCCTTCGTTGCGCTGGAGGCGGTCTTCGGCGTTCTCAGCAATTCCATGGCCCTGCTGGCCGACGCCGGGCACAATTTGTCCGACGTGCTGGGCCTCGCGATCGCCTGGGGAGCCGCCACTCTTTCGAAGCGCCCGCCGAAGGGCCGCTACACCTACGGACTGAGGGGATCGTCGATCCTGGCGGCCCTTTTCAACGCCATGTTCCTGCTGGTGGCGATCGGCGGGATCGCCTGGGAGGCTATCGGCCGGCTCGGCTCGCCGGAGCCCGTGGCCGGGCGCACGGTGATGCTGGTGGCTGGGCTCGGTATCCTCATCAACGGGGCAACGGCCTGGCTCTTCGCTTCGGGGCGCAAGGGCGACATCAACATCCGCGGCGCATTCCTGCACATGGCCGCCGACGCCGCCATCTCGGCCGGCGTGGTGGTGGCGGGCTTTCTGATCCTCGTGACAGGGCGCTTGTGGATCGACCCGGTGGTCAGCCTGGCGGTGGTCCTGGTCATCGCCTGGGGCACATGGGATCTGCTGCGCGAGAGCATCGCCATGTCGCTGAACGCCGTGCCGCCCGGGATCGACATCGAGGAGGTGCGGACGTTCCTGGCGTCTTCGCCCGGCGTCACGCGGGCGCACCATCTCCACATCTGGCCTCTGAGTACGACCGAGGTCGCGCTCACGGGCCATCTCGTCATGCCCGGCGGGCATCCGGGGGACGCCTTCCTGCGGGACACGAGCCGAGAGCTGCACGACCGCTTCGGCATCGAGCACGCCACCTTGCAGATCGAGCAGGGCGGCTCCGGTTGAACGAGGCCTGAAACCGCCGCGCGCGGGGTCAAGAACGGGAGCGCCCCCGCCGCTCGTGCTGTCGCTCTTCGTTCCAGTGGGCCCGTAACTTTTCGACTGCCGTGAGCGTTGGCGTCGGCGACCGTCTTCAGCCCTGAGGATCCCATGAGCAAAATCACCTATCGAATCGTGCAGCACGACGGAGGCTGGGCCTACAAGCTCGGCGACGTGTTCTCGGAGACTTTCCCCTCTCGTGACGACGCCTTCGCCGCGGCGAAGGCCGCCGCCGCAGAGCAGCGTGCGCCCGGTTCGGACGAAGAGATCCTCTACGAGGACGAGCACGGCCGCTGGCGGGAAGAGCACGCCGAAGGGCACGACCGGCCGGAGACGGAAGTCAGGGAGTGATCTCCGCGCGACGACCTTCGCCCCTCCCAGCCCGACGGCCTGCTCGTCCCGGGAGCGCCGGGAAAGCCGCGCCGAAGTGGGTCGCCGCCGCCCGGGCGAATCCCTCGGCCGTCTGTGGCTTGATGTAGAGCAGCACGATGGCCGGCGCCGCGGCGCGGATCCGGGTTTCCATGGAGGTGACCGCCCGCTCGATATCGGGGGTTCGCATGCCGTCCTCGAACTCGACGCTGAGCAGCGCCGTGATCTGGTCGGGCGCCAGGTGGGTCGTCAGCACGCCGTTGGCCGTGACGACGCCCGCTTCCTCCCGCGCAAGGCGCAGGATGAGCTCGCTCGTGGGCTGGTCGGCTGGCTCGCCGATCAGCAGCGCCTTCGTCTCCCGGGCGAGGACGATCGCGGTGAGCGCAAGGAGTGCCCCGATGGCGAGCGAGCCGTACCCGTCGAACTCCGGCCGGCCGGTGGCCTCGGCGGCCACGGTCGCGGCGAGCGCGAAGGTGAGCCCGACCAGGGCGGCGCTGTCTTCCATCAAGACGGTGAAGCTCGCCGGATCCTTGCTCCGGCGAATCGCGGAGAACAGGCTGCGATCCGGGTTGGCGCGACGGAACTCGCGGTACGCCACCACCCATGACGCTCCCTCGAACAGCATCGAGAGGCCGAGCACGGCGTAGGCGACCCTGGGCGAGGAGATGGGTTCGGGATCGCGCAGGTGAACGACGCCTTCGTACACCGAGACGCCGGCGCCGGCGGCAAAGACCAGCAGCGCCACGATGAAGCTCCAGAAATAGAGCTCCCGCCCATGCCCGAGCGGGTGCTCCCGATCTGGCAGCTTCCTGGCGCGGCGAATGCCGTAAAGCAGCAGCACTTCGTTCAGCGTATCCACCAGCGAGTGCACCGCCTCGCTGAGCATGGACGAACTGCCCGTCCAGAAGGCTGCGCCGAACTTGGTGACGGCGATGGCGAGATTGCCGGCGAGCGCCGCCCAGATGGCTTTATTGGTCCCGTGACTGGCGGCCATGCGCACCCTCCGCCCGCCAACGGCCCAATCCATCCCGTGTTCCCGATGGCGAATTCTCACGAGAACGGGCGGCGCGTCCGCCGCCCGCTCCGCAGTGGCTTGAGAGTGGGATCACTCGATGATGTAAACGACCTGACGCGTACCGGGATCAACGATCAGCGGCCTGTTGTTCACCACCGCATAGGAGTAGCTGCTCTGAAGCCCCACGTCGGGCGGCACGGGGTAGAGCGCCACCCGCGGGGGCAGCCGGTAGCCCACATCGACCGTCTCGCGCAGCCTCACGGAGGGCCGGCGCTGGGTGACGACGTACTCGCGAACCCGGGTCGACTCGTCGGCCGAGAGCGCCCCGCCCACGGCGGCGCCTGCGACGCCGCCAACGGCTGCGCCCACCGGGCCGCCGACGACGGCTCCCGTCACCGCGCCCCCTGCCGCTCCGGTCGCCGCGCCGCCGCTACAGGCGCCGACCAGGAGAGCAAGTCCAGATACTGACAGTGCGATCAACGAAGGTCTGGAAACCATGCGAAGTCCTCCGAGCAGCCCCGGGGTCAAACCGGGAAGGCCGAATGAAAGTTCCCTGGCGATTCGACAGGTGGTTTCTCGACCGGAATCTTCTCGGACGCGAAGCTGGGCCGTTGAACGCGCTGCCCATCTCCTCGAAATGCCTCAAATGGTACATTTCAGTGTGATCATCAGGCAACAGCGGGACCTAAACCAGCACCACAGCTTCAAGTTGAGTACGCCGTTAACTTGAAAGCCAAGAGGTTGTCCAAAAATGTCAAGAGCCGTCCCGGAAAAGCTGGGCCTATGGCGTTATCAAATCAATGAGGTGATCGATGCGTGCCCTTCTCCTGTCCACTGTAGCCCTTGCTGCCATCAGCTCGACCGCTTTGGCGGCTGATCTGCCGTCCCGCACGGCTCCCGTGACGCCCGTTTACGCTCCCGTGTTCACCTGGACGGGCCTGTACATCGGTCTGAACGCCGGCGTGGGCTGGGCTGACAACACCAACGTCTTCATCAGCGACACCCGCCTCGGCAGCACCTCGCTGAGCGTCGGAAGCGACGCCGGGTTCGTCGGCGGTGGCCAGATCGGCTACAACTTCCAGACGGGCGCGTTCGTGTTCGGTGTCGAAGCCGACATCCAGTACGCCGATCTCTCCAGCAAGGCCAATTGGAGCGGCTACAGCTACACCTTCAACGGCGGTGGCAGCCAGTACTTCGGTACGGTCCGCGCCCGCGCCGGCTACGCTTTCGACCGCGTCCTCGTGTACGTCACCGGCGGTCTCGCCTATGGCGGCCTGAACGACAACTGGTGGGGCGGCGACAACAGCAACACCGGCTGGACCATCGGCGGCGGCGTGGAATACGCCTTCACGAACAACTGGACGGCCAAGATCGAAGGTCTCTACGTGAACCTCGACAATGGCAGCCACACCGAGACCGTCGCCTACACCTCTGGCGGCGTCCCGGCCGTCGCGACCGTCTCCAGCGGCAGCAGCCAGGGCGGCGGCGTGGTCCGCGTGGGCGTGAACTACAAGTTCTGAGCCTTCGGCCCGACTGCTCTCCAGGGTAGTCGCTCTAGTCCAGACCCCATCGAAGGCCGGTTGGCCTCCGGTGGGGTTTTTCTTTGGGCGCCCTGCCGCCCGGGTCACGCCGCCTCTCCGTCTGCACGGGAACAGAGGCGCGGTGACCATGGGTGCTTCGATCAGGAGCCGGAAGCAGCGGCGAGTCACGCAGCGCGGCCTGCGCATGGGAGCGCTCTGCTCCAGCAGTCACGAGCGTCTCAACGTGACGCGGTGGCGGCCTGCAGCGTCCCACGGCCCGCCACGAAGGCCGCAACCGCAGCGGCGAGCAGCACGGGCACCAGCGCGTAGGCCAGCACGATGCCGAAGCGGTCCGCCATGGCCCCCAGCGCCAGTGGCGCGCCGATGATGGCCAGGCCGGACCCGAGCGAGGTGCGCGCCGTCGCGGCGGATGTCGCCGACCCCGCCGCGGCGACCGCCAGGGTGATGCCCAGCGGATAGAGATTGGCGAGCCCAAGCCCCGTGACGAAAAGTCCGGCCAGCCCGGTCCAGGCGCTTCCGCCCTGCCAGAACAGCATGAAGCCCGCGAAGGCGAGCGCGATCGACGGCACCACCAGGACCTGTGGCCGGAAGCGATGCAGAAGCGCGACGCCGCCGAAACGGCCCGCCACCATGCCCACCGGAAAGGCGGCGACGGCGAGCACCGCGGTGCTGCGCGAGAGGCCGAGAATCGTCTCGAGATAGGACGGGCCCCACACCGCGACGGAAAACTCAGTGGCTACCGTGATCATCAAAAGAGACCAGAACGCCCAGTAGGCCGGGGTGAGGCTGCCCGAAGCCTGCACCTCCGCAGCCGGAGCCTCCGGCAGCTTCAGCTTTCGGAACAGCAGCACCCCGAGAGCCAGGGTCAGCCAGCCGAGCGTCATGGCGGCGCGCCAGCCCGAAAGCTCAACCGCGAGCCACACCGCCGGCGGGGTGGCCAGCGCGCCGAAATAGGCGATGAGGTTTTGCTCGGCGAAAGCGAGGCCGCGCGTATCCTCGTCGGTCTCCGCGAGGAGGGCCGGGCCGATCACCAGCAGCAGCGTCCCCAGGACGCCCATCACGCCGCAGCCCAGGATGCTCATCCAGAGCGCCGTGGCCGAGCAGACCAGTGTGAGCCCCAGCGACATCCCGACCAACCCGAGCCAGAGAGCCGTCCGGCGTCCCAGCATCGCCGTGATGCGCTCTCCCACGAGCCCCGTCGCGATCATTCCGACGGCGAAGGCGCTCGTGTGCAGCGCAGCCTGCGCATATCCCAGATCGAGCTCGGCCCTCAGGTGCGGCAGCAACGGCCCGACCATGCTGAGAAACAGCGTCAGGGCGGCCGGCATCGCATACGCGGCCCAGATGACGGGAGTCCGCGTGAGGCTTCGCTTGGGGGCGGTCATGGACGGTCCGATGGCGTGGCGCGCTGGATTGGTGCGGCGCGTCATCGGATATCACGGGGTTTGTTGATTTGGCGTGTTCGAATTGGGCATGGCTCGATTGCGTGGGATACGCGGAGCTTGCGCCAACGAAAACGGCGCCCCGGAGGGCGCCGTACTCGGCAAGGAATTCGGATCGCTCAGCTCTGGCGGCGGTCGACGGCCGACCAGACCGCCGGCAACAGCGCGGCGCCGAGCATGGTCTTCAGCAGCGTGGCCCAGAAGAAAGGCGCGACGCCGCCGATCCAGGCCGCCTTCGGGCCGATGAGCATGGCCAGCCAGGCGAAGCCGCCGAGGAAAATCACGACGTGGCCCGCCGTCATGGCCACGAACATGGTGCCCAGCGATCGTCCGTATCCGAACTCCGCAAGTTTACCGACCACCCAGGCGCCGGCGACGAAGCCGATGAGGTAGCCGCCTGTCGGCCCCATCATGTAGGCGAGGCCGATGCCGCGCTCCGGCGTATCGGCGAACACCGGCAGGCCGAGCGCGCCTTCCACCAGGTACAGCAGCACGGTCGCCACCGCGAGGCGGGAGCCGTAAGCCGCGCCGAGCATCAGCACGACGAGCGTCTGCATCGTCATCGGCACCGGGTAGAACGGCACCTTGACTTTGGCCGACAGCGTCAGGAGCGCCGTGCCGACGAGCGCGAGCAGCACCGCACGAATGAGCCCGGACATGTCCGTCGAGGACGGCCAAAGCGCCGAGACCAGGGTTCTGGAGCCCGCCACGACCGCGGAGGGACGAAGCTCGGTTGGACGGAGGTCTTGGGAGGCCATGCGGAAACACCCCGGTTGCGGGAAGCCGCCCCGGCCCCCTTACTTCAGACGTCCCTTGCTCTATAGGATTTCCGCGAACGCCTCACAAGAGCCGCCCCCTTCCCTTTTGATCGGCAGGAACTCCTTCCCGCTCATTCCGGGTGAATCAGGATCCAGAACCGATGGCGGACGACATCCCCTTCGAGCATGACGCTTCCGCTGCTCCCGGCCAGGTGGTGGAGGTGAGCCCGCTCGTGCGCCGAATCATCGCCGGCAACGGCGGGCCGTTCACCTTCACCGGCACGTGCAGCTACATCGTCGGGCACGGCGAGGTGGCCGTCATCGATCCCGGCCCGGACGACCCCGTCCATCTGGAGGCGCTGCTTCAGGCCACCAGGGCCGAGCGGATCACGCATATCGTCGTCACGCACACCCACCGCGACCACTCCCCCCTCGCGCGCGCGCTGAAGGCGCGCACCGGAGCCGCCATCGTGGGCTGCACGCCACACTACGCCGCCCGCGCGCTCGCGGCGGAGGAGACGACCGTGCTCGACGCCAGCGCCGACAAGGAGCATGCGCCGGACGCCGTCCTCGGCGAGGGGGACAGCGTGAGTGGTCCAGGCTGGACCCTCGCCGCGCTGGCGACACCGGGCCACACGGCCAACCACCTCGCCTTCGCGCTCGACGAGGAGAAGGCGCTGTTCTCCGGCGACCACGTGATGGCGTGGTCGACCAGCATCGTGGCCCCGCCAGACGGCGCGATGGCGGCCTATATGGCCTCGCTCTCCAGGCTGCTGGAGCGGGACGACGCGCTCTACTGGCCGGGGCACGGCGGCCCGGTGCGCAACCCTCCCCGCTTCGTACGGGCGCTGCTGCAGCACCGCCGCCAGCGCGAGGCCTCCATCCTGGACCGGCTGGCGGCGGGGGACCGCACCATCCGGGACATCGTGCCGACGCTGTATGCCGGGCTGTCCCCCGCCCTCCACGGCGCGGCGGCTCTGTCGGTGTTCGCGCACCTCGAAGACCTCGTGAGCCGCGGCGCCGTCGTGGCGGACGGCCCGCCGACGCTCGATGCGAGCTACCGGTTGGCGTGACCTCGATGCAATCAGAGCGTTAACATTCCTCGTCAACACCCTCTTGCGAGAGTCTTTTCTGTTTGGACTTCATCTTCTCGTTGAAGATTTTTGCAACACGACCGGGACGAGAACACGACTGGGACGAGAACACGACCAGACGAGAACACGGCCAGCACGAACCTTGGTCGCCGCCCGGGGACACTCAGTCCTTGGCCTCGGCGAGGTCGAGAAGCGCCTGCGCAAAGGCCTGCACGCGGCGGGCGTTGTCGCCGAAGTCGTGCTGCCAGCGCCGCGTCGCGGAGCGGACGTCGATGCGCGCGCCCGTCGCCAGCGGCCTGATCCGCACGGTGACGTCGGCGGGGAAGCCCATCACCAGCGAACGGTCGACCGCCTCGATGCGCCCTACGCCGGTGCGTCCCCCCGGCGACGTCATCTCGATGATCTGCCAGCCCCGCTTCTGCGCGGCCTTGAGGGCCAGCGCATAGGTCTCCTGCGGCGAGAACTCGAGCAGGATGGGCGCGACGTCCGGGTATGCCGCCTGCTGCTGCACGCGGATGCTGGCGGGCTGCTCGGGCGGGACCGCCCCACCGCGGGCGTCGAGCGCCTTGCGCGACCGCGAGAAGCTCGGCGGCTCCGCCACATCCGTGCTGACGTCGGCCAAGCGCGGCAGCCGCATGGCCTGCACGGCCAGGGCGCAGGGCCACGCCATGAGCGCCGCCGCGACCAGCAACCCGCCCAGCGCCCCGGAGAATCCCGGCCGCCCGTCGGCCCAAATCACGACGAATGCGGAAATGGCGAGCGCGACGGCCGCGACCGCCATCGCCAAGCCCGCCCCCAGCACCGTCAGCGCGGCGGCGAGATCGATCTTGTCCAGCCGCGAGAGCAAAACCGCGATCCCGACCACCGCCACGGCGAACAACGCCAGCCGGCTGCTCCACTGAGCGGCGCGGGACGGCGGGAGATCGAGGACGAGACGACGCATCACCCGGTCTTACAGAGAGTCTCCTGCGTGCGCCACGCCTACACAGTCGGCAACCTGTAGTCCTTGAACCTGTCGCGCAGCGCCGTCTTCAGGATCTTGCCTGTCGCCGTGTGCGGGATCTCTTCCACGAAGACCACGTCATCGGGCGTCTGCCACTTCGCGATCTTGTCGGAGAGGTATTGCAGGAGCGATTCTTTGCTCGGCCGCGCGCCGGGCTTGGGCACCACGATCAGCAGCGGGCGTTCGTCCCATTTCGGGTGGGCGACGCCGATCACCGCCGCTTCCGCCACCTCGGGGTGGCCGACCGCGATGTTTTCGAGGTCGATGGAGGAGATCCACTCGCCGCCGGACTTGATCACGTCCTTCGACCGGTCAGTGATCTGCATGTAGCCGAGCGGATCGATGGTGGCGACATCGCCCGTGTCGAAGAAGCCCTCCGGATCGAGGATGCGCTCCTCCTCGTAGCGGTAGTAGGCCTTGGCGACGCACGGCCCCTTTACCTTCAGCCGGCCGAAGGTCTTGCCGTCGTGCGGCAGCCGCTTGCCGGCGTCGTCGGTGATGATCATCTCGACCATGTAGGGCGCGTAGCCCTGCTTCACCTTGAGGGCGTAGAGCGCGTCGTCGCCGAGTTCGCCGAGATCGGGCTTGAGGCTGCAGACGCTGCCGACCGGGCTCATCTCCGTCATGCCCCAGGCGTGGATGACGGTGACCCCGTAGTTGCGCTCGAATTTCTCCGTCACCGCTCGCGGGCAGGCCGAACCGCCGATCAGGACGCGCTTCAAGGTGGTGATCGTCTTGCCGGACTGTTCGAGATAGGCCAGCAGCCCCAGCCAGACCGTGGGCACCGCCGCCGTCACCGTCACCCGCTCGCCCTCCAGCAATTCATGCACGGAGGGTCCGTCGAGCTTCGGGCCGGGCATCACCATCGCCGCTCCCGCCATCGGACCGGAAAAGGCGAGCGACCAGCTGTTGGCGTGGAACAGCGGCACGACGGGCATCACCGTCGATTGCGGCGAGAGCTGGAACGCCTCCCCGCCGATCAGCATCAATCCGTGCAGCACGTTGGAGCGGTGGGAGTAGAGCACCCCCTTGGGGTGGCCGGTGGTGCCGGAGGTGTAGCAGAGGCCGGCCGCCGTGTTCTCGTCGAAGCTCATCCAGCGGAAATCGCCGTCCGCCTCGGCCAGCCAGTCCTCATAGCCCACCGCGTTGCGCAGGCTGGTGGCGGGCATGTGCGCGCCGTCCGTCAGCACGATGAAGCGCTCCACGCTGGGCAGCCGCGCCGCGATCTTCTCGATCATCGGCACGAAGGTGAGGTCGAGGAAGAGGATGCGGTCCTCGGCGTGGTTGATGATGTAGACGATCTGCTCCTCGAAGAGCCGCGGGTTCACCGTGTGGTAGATCGCGCCGATGCCAGCGATGCCATACCAGGTCTCGAGGTGCCGCCAGGTGTTCCAGGCCAGCGTCGCGACGCGGTCGCCGAGCCGGATGCCGTCCCGCTCCAGGCGCTGGGCGACGCGCAGGGCGCGGTCGCGGACCTCACGATAATTGGTGCGGTGGATGGGCCCCTCCACGGACCGCGAGATCACCGGGCGCGCGGCATGTTCACGGGCGGCATGGTCGATCACGGTGTGCAGCAGCAGCGGCCAATCCTGCATGAGACCGAGCATGTCCGTTCTTCCTCTCTCTCGGCGCCATTCACGGCGCTCTTTTACGGCGGGCTTTCGACTCCCGGCGTCACATTATCCGCCTGAGCGGCTTGCGGAAGTCGTCTCGCGGAAATTAGTTTGGAGCCGAACCGTTTCTCACTCCCGGCGTGCGCCATGACATCCGATCCCGTGACTGCGACAGGCCTGGAGGAGAAGTCGGATCTGCCGGAGAAGGCCGAGCTGCACGAAAAGGCGGTCTTGCGCACGTTTTTCCGCTTTCTGCGGCTGCATCAGCGCATCACCACGCGCGCCACGCAGGAGTATCGCCGGGTCGGACTCTCCATCCCGCAGTTCGACCTGCTGTCGACCTTGTCGGAGCGCGAAGGCGTCAGCCAGCAGGAGATCGCGGAGCGGCTCTATGTCACAAAGGGCAACGTCTCCGGCCTGATCGACAGGCTCGAGGCGCAGGGCCTCGTGGAACGGCGCGAGCTGCCGGCCGACAGGCGCTCCTATGCGCTCTACCTCACGCAACAGGGACGCCGTCTCGCCGAGCAGGGGCTGGCCCTGCAGAGCCGGCTCGTCCAGGCGACGCTGGGCCAGCTTACTCCCCCCGATATCGCCGCACTGGACCGCCTGCTCGTGACCTGGCGCGACCATGTGCGCGACCTGCCCCAAGGGCACGACGCCGCCGCGGAGTGATCGGGCGGGCGGGGCCCGCCCGAACCGTCACCGCACTTTCCGAAGAGGACCGTCATCGCGAGGAGCGCGGCGACGCGGCGACCCAGAGGCCTGGCGCGGGGCTCCGGCGAGCGCTTCGCCCAGCCCCTGGATTGCTTCGCTTCGCTCGCGATGACGGGGTTGTTTCCCGTCACGGACGTCCGTCATCCCCTCAGCTGCCGCAGCAGCGCGGGCAGATCAGCGATGGTCTCGACCACGTGATCCGCGTGCGGCTCCAGCTCGCGCCGCGGGGCCGGGCCCGAGAGCACGGCGATGGCGACCGCTCCCGCGGCGCGGGCGGCGTGCAGATCGTGCGTGCTGTCGCCCACGAGGGCGACCTCGCCCGGCGCGACGCCGATCTTCCGGGCAAAGCCCAGCACCATGCCGGGCTCCGGCTTGCCGCCATGGCCGCTGTCATAGCCGGCGATGTAATCGAGATGCGGCATCAGGCCCATGCGGTCCGCCTGCGCCAGGGCCGAGGCTTCCGCGTCGTTGGTCGCGATCCCGAGGCGGTAGCCGTCATCGGCCAGGGCCTTCAGCACGTCCAAGGGTTCGCCGATGGGCGACAGCGTGCGCTCGCCCCAGGTGCGGAAGCGCCGGTTCATCTCCTGGTGCAGCTCCGGCCCGTCCTGCCGCCCCAGCGCCGCCGCCCAGAGATGGCCGTAGCTCGCCGAGGAGCCCGCCACCAGCGGTGAGGAGCGCAGGAAACGCTTCTCGTCGACGACGAACTGGTTGACCTCCGCGAGCCGAGCGAACACCGCCTCGTCCCCCGCCGCCATCTCCCGCATCACCTCGTATGCCGCCGGCCCCCAGGTGCGGTCGAAATCGATCAGCGTGCCGTCCTTGTCGAACAGGATGCCTTTGAGCATCATCTCACCCGCCGATCCGCGAGAAGTCCGCCACCGTGCGGGTTGCTTCGCGCAGGCGGGCGAGGAGGCGGAGGCGGTTGGCGCGCAGGGCGGGATCGTCCGCGTTCACCGTGACCTTGTCGAAGAACGCGTCCACGGCCGGGCGCAGCTGCGCCAGCGCAGCCATCGCGCCCTCGAAGTCCTCGCGCTCGACGTGCTCGCGGGCATGTCGCTCCGCGACGTCCAGCACCTCGGCCAGCACCTTCTCCTCCGGCAGCCCCTGATCGCGCAGCAGGTGGAGGTCGACCGGCTCGGCGTAGGAACGGCCGTCCTTCTTCTCCTCGATGCGCAGGATGTTGGTGGCGCGCTTGGCGCCGGCCAACAGGTTCGCGCCGTCCTCGGTGCCGAGAAACCGCGCGAGCGCCTCGACGCGGCGCACGATCATGAGGAGATCGTCATTGGCGGCTCCCCCACCATGGTCATCCCCGGCGGACGGCGCAGCCGTCCGGGAAGGGGATCCAGGAGACTGGGCCGCAGCCCCCTGCCCTGGCTCTGTTGCGCCGAGAGATGGAACCCCATCCCCTGGATCCCCTTCCCGCGCCTGCGGCGCGCCGGGGATGACCGTGGAGGGAGCCAGCACGGCGTCGATCAGGTCGTGCCGCGCGCCCTGGTCGCGCAGGTAGACTTTCAGGCGGTCGTGGAAGAACGAGATTAGCTGTTCAATCATCAGGGTCACTGCAAGTTCGCAGAGATCTTCTGACGGTTCATGCAGTGTTCTGGCGGCGAAGCCCATCCAAAAAGAATCATCCGAACAAATAATGCTTCTGAATGGCTTAGCCGCCTCCCGCAAAACCTCTGAAAGACTTAGGCGATGTTGGTTCGCGAGGAGGTATCCCATCCCCCCCAATGCCGCGCGTCGCAGCGCAAATGGGTCCTTACTTCCGGTAGGAACCTCGTGAATCGCCCAGAAGCCCACCAGCGTGTCCAGCTTGTCCGCCAGCGCCACGGCCACGCTCACCGGGTCCGTCGGCACGCTGTCGCTCGGCCCCTGCGGCTTGTAATGCTCCTCGATCGCTGCTGCGACGCTCGCGTGCTCGCCCTGCAGCTCGGCATAGCGCCTGCCCATGAGGCCCTGCACCTCCGGGAACTCGCCCACCATCTCGGTGACCAGGTCCGCCTTGGCCAGCTCAGCCGCGCGAGCGGCGAGGTCGGGGTCTGCGCCCACGAGAGGAGCCAGCTCGCGCGCCAGCGCCGTGATGCGGTCGACGCGCTCGCCCTGCGTGCCCAGCTTCTCGTGGAACACGATGCCGAGCTTGCGCAGCTTCGCGAGGCGCTGGTCCAGCGGCTGCGGCGAGGCGTCCTCGTAATCCGGCAGCGGGCGCTGGTCGGTCAGCCAGAAGTGCCGGGCGTCGGAGAGGCGCGCCCGCACCACGCGCTCGTTGCCGGCGACGATCTTCGCGCCGCCGTCCTTCGCCTCGATGTTGGAGACCAGCACGAAATGGTTGGAGAGCGCCCCGGTCTCGGGATTGCGCAGCACGAAGCACTTCTGGTTGGCGCGGATGGTGGCGCGCACCACCTCGGGCGGGATCTCCAGGAAGGACGGGTCGAAGCTGCCCACCAGCACCACCGGCCATTCCACGAGGCCGGAGACCTCCTCCAGCAGCGCCTCGTCCTCGACGAGTTCCAGCCCACGGGCGAAGGCGAGATCGCGGGCGTCGTGCAGGATGATGTCCTTGCGGCGGTCTGCATCGAGCACGACCTTGGCGCGCGTCAGCGCCGGCTCATAATCGTCGAAGCGGCGGACCTGGATGAGGTCCGGCGCCATGAAGCGATGGCCGCGCGTGAAATCGCCGGAGCGGAGCCCGTCGATGTCGAAGGGCACCACCTCGGGCGTTTCGGTCTCCGGCCCGAAGGTGCACAGGATCGACTGCAGCGGCCGCACCCAGCGCAGCGCGCCGGGGTTGGCGGAGGCCTTGCCCCAGCGCATCGACTTCGGCCAGGGGAAGCTGCGGATGATGCCGGGCAGGATCTCGGCCAGCACCTCGGGCGTCGGCCGGCCCGGCTTCTCGACGACGGCGACGTAGAATTCGCCTTTCTTAGCGTCGGACTGGATGGTCGCCTGGGCGATGTCGTCGAGGCCGGCGCTCTTCAGGAATCCCTGGATCGCGCCCTCGGGCGCGCCGACGCGGGGGCCCTTCTTCTCCTCGCGCAAGGCGGGCTGCTCGGCCGGCAGGCCTGCGATCGTCAGCGCCAGCCGCCGCGGCGTGGAGAAGGCGCGCGCCCCCTCATAGACGCAGCCGCGCTCCACCAGCGCGTTGGTCACGAGCGACTTGAGGTCCTCCGCCGCCTTGCGCTGCATGCGGGCGGGGATCTCTTCGCAGAACAGTTCGAGAAGCAGGTCGGGCATGGGCAGAACGGATCCGGCGACGCTGCCGCCGCATAGCGCTTTCGCGGCCCCGGGTCCATCCGTTTCGCCCCGCTCCGCGGCGCCCGGGCGGAGCTTGCTCGCGAAAGCCCCTCGCCGGGCGCTCCGGCGAGGGGCTGGGTCGACTATTCTCACTTCAACGCCCGCATGTCCGCGAATGCGGGATCAGGCGCTCTGCTTGCCGCCCATCATCTGCTTGATGAGGCCGACGATGACCATCAGCACGCCGCCGCCGACGCCGCCCGAGGCGATCTGGCCGACGATGGCGCCGATGTCGAGGCCGCCGGCCGAAGCCGCCGCCGCGGCTCCGCCGCCCCCGAGCAACGCGCCGATGATCTGTCCCCCGATACCGCCGCCGAGTACGCCGACGATGCTGTTTCCGACAGGTCCCAGGCTGACATTCTTCAGCAAGGCCCCCGCGATATTGCCGCCGGCTGCTCCGGAGAGAAGCTGGATGATGATTGCCAGAATGCCACCCGTCATTCCCTACACTCCACCGTCCTGGCGACCCGGGTATCGGGCCGCTCCGCTCGCCTTTCGGCTGACAAGAGTGTAGTCACGTTTTGTTAACTTTAGTCGTTAAGCTAACTTATTTGAATCAACGTGGTTAATGACGACCGCGCCTGCCGTGCGCCGTGGATTTCGTACTTCGCTCAAAGCTTCTTGTGGCTGCCGTCGCAGAGCGGCGAGTTGGCGGTCTGCTTGCAGGTGCAGAAGAACGCCTTCTTGTCGGCCTCGGCGGTCCATTCCATCGGAGAGAAGGCCGAGCCCTGGTGGGAGCCGTCGCAGAAGGGCTGGTTCTTCGATTGGCCGCACGCGCACCACCAGTAGGTTTCACCGGCCTTGACCTCTACGGCGATCGGGGCGGAGCCGCCAATTGCAGGCGCCATCATGTCGTTAGCCTCCATTGCAGGCCGCGATTCCCGGGCCCGTGTACCGCAAAGCTAAAGCCGGACGATGGCGGGCGGAAGCGCGCTTGCGCAATGCCGCTTCGGCATCTGCGCAAAGTCGATTTCGACGGTCAGTGGATGTCTGCGGCCCTGCAGACGATGGCGAACCGGTCGGACAGTTCGGAAAGGGCCACCCGGTGCACGTCCCGCGCCGGGACCGGCGGGCCTCCAAGCGGGTCCGGCAAGTCCCGCGTGGCGCAGGCGTCCGCAGCAATGGTCATGCGAAAGCCGAGGTCGACGCCCGCCCGGGCCGTGGAGGAGACGCACATGTGCGTCATGAAGCCGGCGAGGATCACCTCGCGCCGCCCGGCCGCGGCCAGGAGCCCGGCCAGGTCGGTGTCCGCGAAGGCGTTCGGCAGGCCCTTCTCGACGACCGGCTCGCCGCGCGACGGCGCTGCCTCGTCGGCGATGTCGAATGCTGCCGTGGCGGGATCGAACAGCCCGCCGGCGCGGCCACGGTGGACGACATGGAAGATCGGCGTGTCCACCACGCGGGCCCGGTGCAGCAGCCCCTCGATCACGTGCAGGGCTGCGCCGACGTCGGGAAGCGGCAGCTTGCCGTCGACATACTCACGCTGGGCGTCGATGACCACGAGCACGGCGTCCGCGAAGCGGGCCGGCGACAGGGAGGCCCCGGCGACTTCGAGAAGCGTGCGCGGCGTCGTCATGGATGCCCTCCCCCGTCCGTCTTCAGCCACGCCGCGCCGCAAGCCTTCGCCAGCTCGCGGACGCGAAGGATGTAGCTCTGCCGCTCGGTGACGGAAATGACGCCGCGCGCGTCCAGCAGGTTGAAGACGTGGCTGGCCTTGATGCACTGGTCATAGGCAGGGAGCGCCATGGCGTGGCGCTGGTCGTTGGCGTCAGCGGCAGGCGCACCCTGCTCCAGCAGGGAGCGGCACTCGGCCTCGGCGTCCTTGAAGTGCTGGAACAGCATCGTCGTGTTCGCGGCCTCGAAGTTGTGCCGAGAATACTCCTGCTCGGCCTGCAAGAAAACGTCGCCGTAGCTCACCTTGTCGGCGCCCTCGCCGCCATTGAAGTTGAGGTCGTAGACGTTCTCGACGCCCTGCACGTACATGGCGAGGCGCTCCAGCCCATAGGTGAGCTCGCCGGAGACGGGCGAGCACTCGAACCCGGCGACCTGCTGGAAATAGGTGAACTGGCTCACCTCCATGCCGTCGCACCAGCACTCCCAGCCGAGACCCCACGCGCCGAGGGTCGGGCTCTCCCAGTCGTCCTCCACGAAGCGGATGTCGTGCAGGCCGGGATCGATGCCGATGGCGATGAGCGAGCGCAGGTAGAGATCCTGCAGGTCCGGCGGCGAGGGCTTCAGGATCACCTGGTACTGGTAGTAATGCTGCAGCCGGTTCGGGTTCTCGCCGTAGCGGCCGTCCTTCGGGCGGCGGGAGGGCTGTACATAGGCCGCCTTCCACGGCTTCGGCCCGAGCGAGCGCAGAGTGGTGGCGGGGTGGAACGTGCCTGCCCCCACCTCCATGTCGTAGGGCTGCAGCACGACACAGCCCTGTTCCGCCCAGAAGCGATGCAGCGTGAGGATGAGCCCCTGGAAGGAGCGCTCCGGCTTGAGAGCGTCGGTCATGTCGGTTTTCCGCTGGCGAGGCAGGGTGGCGCTTCACCAAGCTGGCGAAGGCGCGGCACCGTAGAAGCGGCCCCCGCATGGGTCAAGAACCCGCCTTCTCCTGAACCCGGGCTGAATGCGGCGGTCCGCCAGGCGTGGCGTTAAGCCACTGAACCTTCTTTCTTCTTCCGCGTTTTCCTCGCGTCAGCCAACGGCTTCAGCTCGGGCGATGTGCGCCCGCGGCGCTGGCCAGCGGCTTCCCGCGGCAGGGTATCCCGGCCGCACATGTGTGGAGTTCGACATGTTCCGCGATGCAGAGAAACGCCGAAGCCGTGGCATCCTTGGCATGCTGGCGATCGGCGCTGTGGCGGCCTTCGCCGCATTCACCGCCCCCGCACCGGCGAGCGCGGCCGTCCTCCCGGGCGGCGCAGCGGCGTCGGTGACCACCGAACCGGCCGCAGGCCTGGTGCAGAGGGCCTATTACCGCCGCGCCTACTACCGTCCCGCATACCACGGGGGGTACTACCACCGGCCGTATTACGGCTATCACCGGTACTATCGGCCTTATCCCGCATACCGGTACGGCTACCATTACGGGCCGCGTGTGGTGTGCCGCGTGTATTACGGCCATTACGGCCCGCGGCGCGTCTGCACGCGCCGTTGGTGACGGCAGGGCGCCGGGTTCCCGGCGTCTATGACCAGTCAATGAGAGCTTCGCCGCGGTGCAGCGCCGCGGCGAATGGGGTGAACTTTCCATCCGCATCGTGGAGCACGAGCGGCGGACGCAGCTGGAACGGGCCCCGGCTCCCTTTCACCGCGGTCACGAGCACCCGGATGGCCGGCTGGTCCGCGCGCGGCAGGATGGGCAGCGCCTGGACCGCGCCGAAGCGGCGATCGAGCGCGGCAAGGATCGGCGGCAAGGCGTCCGCCCGGTGGATCATCACCAGCCGGCCCTTGCCGACAAGCCGGCGGAGGGCGGCCTTGACCCAGGCTTCCAGGCCGCCCGCCGGCATGAGATGGGCGGTGGCGCGTTCCGCAGAGATCCGGCCCCGGCCCGTCTCAAGATAAGGCGGGTTGGTGAGGACGAGGTCCACCTTCGGGCCATCGCGGGAGAGGGCGTCGCCCGGCTCCAGCATCACACGGCCTTCGAGGCCATTGGCGGAAATGTTCTCCATCGCCAGCGCCGCCGCGCCTGCGTCGATTTCGGCAAGCCGCACCAGCGCCGCTGGGTGGCGCAGGGCATAGGCGAGCCCCACAGCCCCGACGCCCGACCCCAGGTCCAGCACCGAACCCACGTCCTCGGCCGGGGCGCCGGCCTCCAGCAGCACGGCGTCCGTGCCGACGCGATGTCCTGAAGCGGCTTGCCGCAGTCGAACCCGCCCCATGAACAGGCCCTCGGTGGGCGGCTCATGTGTTTTGCTGGGGTCCATTCCGTTCAGGACCGGGCGTCGGCGGGCACGAGTTCTGCGCCCAGACCCGCCTCCGACAGGATGCGCCGCGCCTGGGCCACCTCGTCCGCCGGCACCATGATGCGCCGGGGAAAGGCCCCGATCATTCCCTCCATGGCGCTGATGTGCGCGTCCGCCACGAACACGGTCAGGCCGTCGTCCTCCAGCATCGCCTGCAGGAGGGAGATCAGGACGAGGTCGTTGGTGCGGACGATCGTGACCATGAGACCCTTCCGCCGCGCCTTCGCGAGCCGGCGAGAGACCGGCAAGAGACCGGCGAAGAGACCGCCGAGAGAGCTGAATGTGCTCTGCGCCGTGTGATGGGGCAACCTGTCGAGTTGCAGCAGCCCCCTGCCCCGTGGCAGTTTGCGGCCATTACGGCGGGCGGGGACTCGCTGCGCGTGAGGCGTGGGCCTCGGGGAAGGCGAATGTCAGTGGGTGTAGTCGTTTCCTTGGACGGCAAGCCGTCCTCCGGTCCCAGCATTGAACCGCTCGTGGCGCTGACCATGGACGGCATGGACCGCGTCAACCAGCTCATCCTGGCCAGGGTGGGCTCGGACGTGGCTTTGATCCCCGAGATCGCGCAACATCTCATCAACTCCGGGGGCAAGCGGCTGCGCCCCATGCTGACGCTGGCGACCGCCCAGCTCTGCGGCTACCAGGCTGACGGCGATTCCAAGCTCGCCGCCGCTGTCGAATTCATGCACACGGCGACGCTGCTGCATGACGATGTCGTCGACGGCAGCGAGATGCGCCGTGGCAAGCTCGCCGCCCGCATGCTGTGGGGCAACGAGGCCAGCGTTCTCGTCGGCGATTTCCTGCTCGGGCAGGCCTTCAAGATGATGGTCGAGGTCGGCTCCCTGCAGGCGCTCGACGTGCTCTCCACCGCCGCCGCTGTCATCGCAGAAGGCGAAGTGATGCAGCTCTCCGCCGCGAAGAACACGTCCACCACCGAGGACGAATACCTCGCCGTGGTGCGGGCCAAGACGGCCGCGCTCTTCGCCGCGGCCTGCGAGGTGGGCCCGATCATCGCCGGCTACGGCAAGGCCGAGCAGGCGGCCAGCCGCAGCTACGGCGCAAACCTCGGCATCGCCTTCCAGCTCGTGGATGACGCGCTGGACTACGGTGGGACCAGCGCCAAGCTGGGCAAGAAGGTCGGCGACGACTTCCGCGAGGGCAAGATCACCCTGCCCGTCGTGCTCTCGTTCCGACGCGGCACGGAGACCGAGCGCGGCTTCTGGAAGCGCACGCTCGAGGAGTCCGAGATCCGGGATGGCGACCTCGAACAGGCCATCGCCATCATGCGCCGCCACCGCGCCATCGAGGACACGATCGAGCGGGCCCGCCACTACGGCGCCATCGCCCGCGACGCCCTGGCGCTCTTCCCCGACAGCCCGATGAAGGCAGCCATGCTGGAAGCGGTGGAGTTCTGCATTTCCCGCACGAACTGACGAAAGCGCCGGTCCCGACTGAACGCCTGCGTTTCCGGCGCGTTTCCTGCTGAACAGGAGGCGTTCATGAGCGGCGAGAGCAACGGTGACGGCGAACGGCCCTCCCGGAAACCGAACCCAGGCGACCAGGCCCCGGCCGGCACGCCGGGAACGGGGGAAAACGTCTGCCGGCATTGCCGTGGCGCGGGACGCATGCCGGATGGTTCGCGTTGCGAGGAATGCGGCGGCACGGGCCTGGTGATCGAGGAAATCGGCGGCGCGTGAATCGAGCGTCTCGCTCAATGGCCGGCGAGGTTGGCCGGGCGTAGCCTTGGCCGATCCGTGAGTTGCCGCGCCCTGCAGAAACTCCACCCGGATTGACTCTGGAAGACCATTTCATGTATTAATTTGATCAATATTGCCTCTGAGGAGTTTTTCTCCCTATGGTTGTAAAACTTACTGCTTTATCCGTTCTGCTTGTTTCGCTTTCATCACTGTCGGCCCTCGCGGATACTCAGCGCGTGACCGCCTCGAGTGGTAAGCCGACGCTGGTCGGGGTTTCCGGAGAAATCGATCCCGCGACGTGCAAAACGGTCGACGTCCTGACGAACCGGTTCAACGTCCTGCGTCTGCCGCAAAACGGATCGATTTCCTCTGCCTTGCAGCAGGTTCGCTACAAGGCGTCGGACAGCGCTTCGCCTTGCAACGGCAAGCGTTACCTCGCCAATGTCCTTTTCTACGTCCCGAACCGCGGCTTCAAGGGTCTGGACACCTTCTCGATCGGCCATGCGGTCACGCTGCGCGACTACGAGATGCTGATGCCGGTCACGATCGAGATCGAAGTGAAGTAGGGGCGGGCCAGATCTCTCACCGTGCTCCGCCAATTTCCGACGATTTTCCCTTTCGACACTTTTCTTTTCAGGAATCGCCTTGCGTTCTCGCACCGCTTTCACCGCAGTCAGTATTCTGCTGCTCTTCGCCACGGTTGCCCATGCCGGCGAAACGCTCGCCACGAAAGTCGCGGCCGGCCGGAAAACGAAGATCTACTGGTCCGGGCGGATCGACCCTACCACCTGCAAGGTGGAGGACGTCGTCAACTACAGGCCGGACATCGTGAGGGAGCCTGCCCACGGCACGTTGTCGACCGGCCACGAGCAGCAACCGTTCCAGTCGAGCGCGGGAGCACACCCGTGCAATGGCAAGCCCTTCCTTGCCAACATCCTCTACTATCAATCCGCCAAGGGCTTCAAAGGCGAAGACGAGTTCGTCATCCGCAACACGGCCCTGGCCCATTATCGTGAAATGACCACGGAACTCACCGTAAAGGTCAAGGTCGAGTAGCGCAGCTCCTCAGCGCAGCGCGGTGGCTTTCACCCACCAGTCGGGCCGGCTGGCGCTGATGGCCCGCCCGGCCCGTACCGCTGCCCGGCACGTCTCGAACAGCCCGAAGCAGGTCGCGCCCGAGCCGGACATGCGGGCGAGCCTGCACCCCTTGGCGGCGCCCAGCACGGCGAGCACGTCGCCGACGACAGGAGCCAGCATGCAGGCTGCCGCCTCCATGTCGTTTCGGCCCTTCTTGAGCAGGGTGACGAACCCGTCAAAGCCGAGCCCGGTCAGCGCTGACGGTCCATCCGGGATCGTGGGGTGCCCCCCGTAGCCGGAAGCGGCGCCGGGCGCCAGGTCAATGGCCTTGAACACCGGCGCCGTTTCCACCGGCACACCGGGATTGACCAGCACGGCGAACAGCGGCGGCAACTGCAGCGCCGGCCCAAGGACGTCGCCCGTGCCGCCCATCATCCGGGCCCGGGGCTCCAGGCAGACCGGCACGTCAGAGCCGACCTGCCGCGCCACCTCCGCCAGGACGGCATCGTCCGGCGCGAGACCGTTCGCCCGTGCGAGCAGCCTCAGGGCAGCCGCCGCGTCCGACGATCCCCCGCCGATACCCGCGGCCGACGGAAGGCGCTTCAGCAGGTTGAACGAGCCGGTCCTGAGGCCGGGCCTGGCGTCGCGCAGCAGCCGAGCCGCCTTGAGCACGAGATTGTCCACAGGGGGCCCCGCCCCGGCCGCCCGCGGGCCGGACACGCCGATCAGCAGCTCAGGCCCTGGAGACAGCGTCAGCGTGTCGGATGCGCTGGCGAACGCCACGAGGCTGGTCAGTTCGTGCCAGCCGTCCGGCCGTCGGCCCTCGATGTGCAGGGTGAGATTGACCTTGGCGGGCGCCCGGGTCGACAGCGGCGGACCGGAAGCGCTCGGCTCGGAAGTCACTCTGGCGCCCCGGATGGCGGCCTCAGCCGCCATCGGCCTTCTTCTCCATCTCCGCGGCCGCGGGCTTGTCCTCGTCGAGGCCGCCCTTCTCGATCTTCTTCAGGATGGCCTGCAGGTCCTCAGGCTCGGGCTTCAGGTCGCGAGCGTGGTTCCACTGGAACGTGGCCTCGAGCTTGCGGCCGACCCTGTAGTAGGCGTCGCCCAGATGGTCGTTGATCACGGGATCGGAAGGCTTCAGCTCGACGGCCTTCTCCAGGATGCGCGTGGCCTCATCGTAGCGCCCCAGCCGGTAATAGGCCCAGCCGAGACTGTCCACGATGTACCCGTCGGTCGGGCGCTGTTCGACGGCCTTCTTCAGCATCTTGAAGGCTTCGTCGAGGTTCATGCCCTGGTCGACCCATGAATAGCCGAGGTAATTCAAAACCATCGGCTGGTCGGGATAGAGCTCCAGCGCCTTCTTGAAATCCGCCTCGGCCTTGGGCCACTGCTTCGTGCGCTCCAGGGCGATGCCGCGGAAATAATACAGCGACCAATAGCCGGCATCCGGCTTTTCGATCGTGTCGAGCGCCTTGGTGTAGGTCGCCGCGGCGTTCTGGAAGTCCTTGCGGGCGCGGTAGATGTTGCCGAGCGCGTTCAAGGCGTCGATGTCCTTGGGATCGGCCGCGATCACCTTGTCGAGCTTGGCGACGGCCTCGTCCTTGCGCTCCAACTGCTCGAGGTTGAGCGCGATCTGCAGGTCCGCGCTGCGGCGCAGGGCCGAATTCTGCGCCACGAGATCGTAGGTGTCGTTGGCCCGCTCCGTCTGCTTCAGACGATCATAGACATCGGCCAGCGTGATCACGGCGAGGCCGTTGGCGGGCTCCAGCCACAAGGAGAGGCGCAAATAGAGCATCGCCGCGAGTTCGTCGCCCTGGCGGTTGCCAGCTGCGCCGAGGCCGTAGAGCACCTCGGCCGCTCCGGCGGCCACGCTCGGCACCGCGCTGTCCACTGGCTTGCCGGCCTCGATCTTCGCCATGGTGTCGAGGATGAGCGGATGGCGCGGCAGCGCCTTGTTGAAGTCCTGCAGGACGGCGAGCGCCTCGTCCTTCTTGCCGTGCCGGGCCAGGAACCGCGAATAGACGTCGACCATCCGCAGCGTCTTGCTCTCGACCTTGTAGGCGGCGGCGAGGCGCTTTTCCGCTTCGGCCGCATCCCCGCCGAGGTCGGCGATCAGGCCCGCGTGAAAATCGCGGAAGGTGCCGATGCTCTCTTCGCCCTTGATGCCGTCGACCGTGGCGAGAGCCTTCTTCATGTTGCCGGAACCGAGCCAGGACCACGCGGTCAGAAGCTGGCCGGTGAGGTCGTTGGCCTTGCCCTTGGGACCGCCGGCGAGGCGCGAACGGGCTTTCTGGAAGTTCTTCGCGCGCATCTCTCGCGCCGCCAGCGCCAGCAACACGAGCCCATTGTTGGGCTCGCGCACCACGATCTTGTCGGCGAGCCGCAGCGCTTCGGGATAGCTGCCCTCGGCGAGCAGCGAGACGAAGGCGCGATCGATCAGGTCGGCGCTGCGCGGATCGTCCCGCAGGGCCTCGGAATAGAAGAACGCCGCCGCGCTGGTGTCGCGAGCATTCCCCGCGACGACGGCGGACAGATAGTTGCCCGCCAGCGAATCGCCGGCGTCGATGGTGTCCGTGTAGGACGGTTCAGGCGTGGCCGACCAAGCCTGGAGCGAAGCGGTCGCGAGGACGGCCGCCAAAGCCATTCGAAGCACCGGCCGAGCCCCACGCCATGGCTTCGCCGCCGGGGCCGTCACCCTTGAAAGCTTCACGCTGTCCCGCTTTCCCTTCACAGCCGCGATCACGTCGCGGACTTCACCTGAATCGTCCGCCGCAAGATGGCGTTTTTGGGCCGTTGCGGCAAGACAACGGCCGGTCCAGCGTCATCGATGCGCGCACGTGTCCCACAAGTCACGTCCCGAGGCCAGAGCCGGGCTGTTGCAACGCTGCAATAGGGCACGGCGTATCGCGCCCCGCTACGCAGAATGGTCGTGTGTTCATCGACATTTAGCGTTGGCCGCCTATCGTGGTTGTGCTGCCCAGCTCACGCTGACAGGCTCGCGCGTCATGGGGCGCGCGGAAAACCACGCTAGAATCGGTGCCACCATGTCCAAGCTCGCCATCAAGATCGTGTGCGTCGCCCTGCTCTCGACGTTCGCCGCCGCCTGCGCCACCAAGCCGGCCCCGACTGCGCCGATCGTCCGCAAGGGCTGATCCCAACCCGAATTCAGGCGCGTCAGCGTTCGATGCCAGGCCCCGCTTCAAGGCGGGGCCTTTTTCACATGTTCGGGTAATTGGGCCCGCCCCCGCCTTCCGGCGTCACCCAGGTGATGTTCTGGGCGGGATCCTTGATGTCGCATGTCTTGCAGTGCACGCAGTTCTGCGCGTTGATCACGAAGCGCGGATCGCTCTTCGTCTCCGCGTTCGCATAAACCACCTCGTACACGCCCGCCGGGCAGTAGAGCCGCGCAGGCTCGCCATAGAGCGGCAGGTTCCGCGCGACGGGAATCGCGGGGTCGGCGAGCACGAGATGCGAGGGCTGGTCCTCTTCGTGATTTGTCGCCGACAGGAACACCGAGGACAGCTTGTCGAACGACACCACGCCGTCCGGCCTGGGATAGGCGATCGGCTTCACCTCATCGAGCCTCTTCAACGAGGCGTAGTCCGGCTTGCCGTGCTTCAGCGTTCCGAACAGCGAGAAGCCGAACAGCTCGTTCGTCCACATGTCGAGCCCGCCGAGCGCCACGCCCACCGCGGTGCCGAACTTCGACCAGAGCGGCTTCGCGTTGCGCACCCGGAACAGGTCCCGGCCGATCTCGCTGTCGCGCCAAGCCTTCTCATATCCCGCGAGTTCGTCGTTCTGGCGGCCGGCCTCGAGCGCATCGGCGGCGAAATCGGCCGCGAGCATTCCCGAGAGCACCGCATTGTGCGAGCCCTTGATGCGCGGCACGTTGACGAACCCAGCCGAGCAGCCGATCAGCGCGCCGCCAGGGAAGGTGAGCTTCGGCACGGACTGCCAGCCTCCCTCGGTGATGGCCCGGGCGCCGTAGCTGACGCGCTTGCCGCCGAGGAACGTGTCCCGCACCAGCGGGTGCGTCTTGAAGCGCTGGAACTCGTCGAAAGGCGAGAGCGTGGGGTTGGCGTAGTTCAGGTGCACCACGAAGCCGACGGCCACGAGCCCGTCCTCGAGATGGTAGAGGAACGAGCCGCCGCCTGTTGAATTGCCGAGCGGCCAGCCGAAAGTGTGCTGCACGAGGCCGGGCTGGTGCTTCTCCGGCGCGACCTGCCAGAGCTCCTTCAGGCCGATGCCATATTTCTGGGGCTCGCGGTCTGCTTCCAGCTGATAGCGGGCGATGAGCTGCTTGGACAGGCTGCCCCGCGCACCCTCGGCAAACAGCACGTATTTGCCTCGCAACTCCATGCCACGGGTGAACCCGGCCTTCACCTCACCCGTCTTGGAAACGCCCATGTCGCCCGTGCCGACACCCACGACCTCGCCGTTTTCGCCGTAAAGAACCTCGGCGGCGGCGAAGCCGGGATAGATCTCCACGCCCAGAGCTTCCGCCCGGCCCGCGAGCCAGCGCGCCACATTGCCCAGCGAAACGATGTAGTTGCCGTGGTTGCCCATCAGCTTGGGCATCAGGATGTTGGGGAGGCGCACGCTGCCCGCCGGGCCCAGCACGTAGAACCGGTCGTCAGTCACCGGCGTGCGGATGGGCGCACTTTCGTCGCTGCGCCAGTCGGGCAGCAATTTGTCGAGCCCGATGGGATCGATGACCGCGCCGGACAGGATGTGTGCGCCGACCTCCGAGCCCTTCTCCACCACCACGACGCCGAGGTCCGGGTTGCGCTGCTTCAGGCGGATGGCGGCGGAGAGACCGGCGGGGCCGGCCCCGACGATGACCACGTCGTAGTCCATTCCTTCGCGCGGCAGTGTTTTCGCCTCGGCCAAGTCCATCGTCTTCAGCTCCCATCGGTCCGCCTCACCTATGACGGACGCCATCAGGCCCCGCAAGCGCGGCATTCTCGCCAGCGCAGGACAAAGTCCGCCGCAAGCACGAGGCCGGGCGAGTCGTTGCTGGTCTCGTCCCTGGCGAGCCCCTAGAATGACCTCATGATGCTCCCGCAAGCAGACCCACGCCGCGCCGCCGGCGATCTCGTGCAGTGGTACGTCGACATGGGCGTCGACGCGGCGTTGGACGATGAGCCTCGCAACAGGCTGGCGGAGGCGCGCGAGGCGCTCGGCGCACTTCAACCGCCTCCCGTCTCCCCCGTGAGCCGCCCCGCCTCGTTCGCCGGCGCGGGCGCAGACGCCAGCGACGTCGCTGCCGAAGCGCGGCTGCTCGCGCGCTCCGCCCGGACGCTCGACGACTTGCGGGGCCTCCTGGAGCACTTCGAGGGTTGCGCCCTGCGCACGACGGCGAAATCACTCGTCTTCGCGGACGGAAACCCTGCAGCGAAGCTGATGTTCGTCGGGGAAGCCCCCGGCGCGGACGAGGACCGCTTGGGCGCGCCCTTCGTGGGCCGCTCGGGCCAGCTGCTCGATCGCATGCTGGCCGCCATCGGGCTCGACCGTACAGGCGCCTACATTGCCAACATCATCCCCTGGCGTCCTCCCGGAAACCGCACGCCCACGCCGCAGGAGTCCGCGGTGTGCCAGCCCTTCATCGAGCGCCAAATCGAGCTTGCCGATCCCGACATTCTCGTCTGCCTCGGCGGCCCCTCGGCGATGGCCCTGCTCGGGTTGAAGGAAGGCATCATGCGCACGCGCGGACGCTGGCTGGAGTACGACACCGGCACGCGGAAGATCCGCGCCATGCCCACCCTGCACCCCGCCTACCTCCTGCGACAGCCGCTCCAGAAACGGCTGGCGTGGCGCGACTTCAAGGCGATCAGGGACGCGCTTGCCGCAAAGTGACCGCTCGCGGCCAGGGAAGCGCTCGCTTCGCTGCCGCTGCTGACCACCCGCCCAAAGATAAGGCCGCCCGGAGGCGGCCTGGTCGAACTTCGATGCGGGATGTCTCAGTTCAGCTTGGAGCGAACCTCGCCGAGGCCCTTGATGAGCATGCTCTCACCCGCCGTGCCGGCGCGGCTGCGCAGGATCTGCTCGGAGGCTTTCACGGCGGCGTCGGCGGCGGCAGCGCGGACGTCCGCCGCGGCCTGGGCTTCGGCCTGGGCGATCTTCTGCTCGGCCATCTTGGTGCGGCGCACGACGAAGTCGGCGAGCTTGGCCTGCGTCTCCTGCGCGAGGCGCTCGGCCTCGGCGCGGGCGTTGCGGACGATTTCAGCGGCCTCGGCTTCAGCCTCAAGGCGCTTCTTCTGGTAGTCGGCCAGCACGCGCTGGGCCTCCTCGCGCAGGATTTTGGCGTCCTCGAGCTCGGCCTTGATCTTGGCGCCGCGCCTGTCGAGACCACCGGTCAGCGCAGCGAAGCCGCCCACCTTCCAGACGATCGCAACGAAGATGAGGAACGCGACTGCGACCCAGGTTTCAGCTTCATACATCTCGCATCCTCATCGGATCGCAGTCCAATCAGATCGTCTTGCGGCGCGAACGCCTTTTCGAAAACCAGCGTGCGCGCAGTAGCCCGGCCAAGACCTCTGGAATCAGGCCAGGGATTTGGCCACGGCGGCGTTGACCTCGTCGGCCGACGGCGCCTGGCCCAGCAGACGCTCGACGATCACCGACGTCGTGTCGACGGCGATGCCGCGGACATTCTGCATGGCGGACGTCTTGCTGCTGGTGATCTGCGCCTCGGCGGCGGCGAGCTTCCCGGCGAGTTCGGCGTCCAGCGTCTTGCGCTTGGCTTCCGTCTCGGCGGCGAGCTTGTCGTGCGTCTCAGCGGCGATCTTCTGGGCGTTGGCGCGGGCGTCGGCCAGCGCCTTCTCATAGGTGGCGATGGCCTTGTCCGTCTCGGCCTTCAGCTTGGCGGCCTTGTCGAGGTCGGACGCAACGCGCTCGTGACGCTCGGCGAGGATCGAGGCGACGCGCGGCAGCGCGACACGCGACATCAGCAGGTAGAGCGCGCCGAAGGCGAGCGCGAACCAGATGAGCTGCGAGCCGAAGGTGTGGCTTTCGAAAGGCGGGAAGCCGCCCTTGTGAGCCTCGGCGGGGACTTCAGTTCCCGCTGTATGCGTTTGCGTCGCCATGGCCTGACCTTGCATGCGGACCGGAAGACGTCAGTCGTCCTTTCCCCTCCTCCGAACGGAACGAAGCGGCCATGCCGCTGCGCCCGCCGGAGACGAAGGGATCGACGAAATCAGACGGCGAACAGGAGGAGCAGCGCGATCAGCAGCGAGAAGATGCCGAGCGCTTCCGTCAGCGCGAAGCCGAGCAGCAGGGTGCCGCGCTGGCCATCGGCCGCGGAGGGGTTGCGCAGCGCGCCGGCCAGGAACTGGCCGAACAGGTTGCCGAGGCCGATGCCGGCGCCGGCCATGCCGAGGCAAGCGATACCAGCGCCGAGGAGCTTGGCGGCTTCAGGTCCCATGGTCGTCTCCTTTTAAGAACAGTGTGTGGGATGGAAGGGATGGAAGGTGGAGCCGCGGCCAGATCAGTGGCCGGGGTGAAGGGCGTCGTTGAGGTAGATCGACGTCAGCGTCGCGAAGACATAGGCCTGCAGCACGGCGACCAGCACCTCCAGCGCGGTGAGCGCCACGGTGAGGGCCAGCGGCAGCGGAGCGATGATGCCCCACAGCCCCGTGCCGAGCAGGATGCCGACGAAGCCAGCGAAGATCTTGAGCGCGATGTGGCCCGCCAGCATGTTGGCGAACAGACGCACGGAAAGGCTGATGGGACGCGAGAGGAACGAGATGACCTCGATCACGACCAGCAGGGGAAGCAGCCAGCCGGGCACGCCCGACGGCACGAAGAGGCCGAGGAAGTGCGTGCCGTGCTTCATGAAGCCGTAGACGATGACCACGCCGATCACCAGCAGCGCCATCGCGGCGGTGATGATGATGTGGCTCGTCACCGTGAAGGCGTAGGGGATGAGGCCGACGACGTTCAGCACCAGCACGAACATGAACAGCGAGAACACGAACGGGAAGAAGCGCATGCCTTCCTGCCCGGCGGAGCTCTTCACGGTGTCGGCGACGAATTCATAGAAAAGCTCGACCATCGACTGCAGGCGGCCCGGGACGAGGCCGCGGCTGGAGGTGCCGAGCACGATGAACAGGGTGATCAGGGCGACGGCGCCGAACATGTAGAGCGACGACTGCGTGAACACGAACTCCTGGTTCCCGATATGGCCCAGGGAAACGAGGTTCTTCAGCTGAAACTGATGAATGGGATCCATGGCCGGCTCGGTTCTCTCCAGTCCCGGCCCGGACCTTGCGGGCCGAGCCGCGCCGCTGAGCGGCGCTCGTCATTCCGGTCCGGTTGCGTCGCCGCCGCCGGGGCGTTGTCCCCGCCCGGCGTCACCGCCGGGAGGTCTCGGCGAACGGACGAAGCCCGCCGCTCGCATGACATTGTAGATACCGGCGCAAAACCCCAGCACCGTCATAATCATCAGCCCCCAGGGAGAGGAGCCGGCGACCTTGTCGATGACGTAACCAAGCCCCGCGCCTGCGATGATCCCGGCCATGAATTCCGCGGACATGCGGAAGGCCTTGCCCATCCCGGTCGGGTCGCCCCCACCGGTCTCCGCTCGGACCTTGCGTTCGGCATCCGCGCCCCGGGCTTCCCCGAGACGCTGTTCCAGCCGCTTCAGCCTGGCGGAAAGCTCGACGTCGTCGGGATCCCTGCGATCGTTTCCATGTCCGTCCCGCGATCCGTCACCCGACATGGCGAAAACCGCTCTGAACCAACCCGGAAAGCCGTCGCCCAGCCCCCTTCGAAGTCGCGCGCACCATAGTTTCCGGTCTTCCGGGTGTCAAGAATGGGGCAGGCGTGGTTAAGTCCATGATTTTCCTGTGTTTTCAACCCTTTCGACGAAGGGATGCGCCGAATGGCCAAATTACCCCCCGTCACCTGAACCGTCATGACGACGAGCGCAGTGACGCGGCGACCCAGTTGTCGGGCGTGAGGCGGCGCGGCGGCAAGCGCCAACCGTGGACGGCTTCGCTCGATCAGGTGCGGCCGCGAGCCCGCCTCAGGACGCCTCGAGAAACCGCTCCGCGGCCTCGAGGTCGACCGAGACCAGTTGGCTCACACCGCGCTCGGCCATGGTGACGCCGAACAGGCGGTCCATGCGGGCCATGGTGATGGGGTTGTGCGTGATCACCAGGAACCGCGTGTCCGTGCTGCCGGCCATGTCGCGCAGGAGGTCGCAGTAGCGCTCGACATTGCTGTCGTCGAGCGGCGCATCGACCTCGTCGAGCACGCAGATCGGAGCGGGATTGGTGAGAAAGACCGCGAAAATCAGCGCGATGGCGGTCAGCGCCTGCTCGCCGCCGGAAAGCAGCGTCATCGTCTGGGGCTTCTTGCCGGGCGGGCGGGCGACGATCTCGAGACCCGCCTCCAGCGGGTCGTCCGATTCGATGAGTTCCAGCTGGGCCGTGCCGCCGCCGAAGAGGGAGGTGAACAGCCGCTCGAAGTGTCCCTGAACCTCGGTGAATGCGGCGAGCAGGCGCTCGCGCCCCTCGCGGTTGAGGTTGCCGATGGCGCTGCGCAGCCGCTTGATCGCTTCCGTCAGGTCGTCTCGCTCGGCGGTCAGCGACTCGCGCTGGGTCTCGATGGCTGTGAGTTCCTCTTCGGCGCGCAGGTTGACGGCGCCGAGCCGCTCACGGTCCTGTCGCAACTGATCGAGCCGGCGCTCGATCACCGCCTGCTCCGGTGGCGCGGCCCCGGCAGAAAGCCCAGCCATCGCCGGCAGTTCGCCGGGCGCAGCTTCCAGCCGCTCGGCGATGGTCTTCACCGAATCATCGAGGCGGGCGCGCGCGGCATCGAGGCGCGCCTCCGAGCGGGCGTTCTCCTCGCGGGCGGCCGAGAGGCGCGACAGCGCCTCGCTCGCCAGGCGGTCCGCCGCCTGCTGCGCGCGTTCCGCCTCGGCCAGCGAATCCGCAGCGGCGCGACGGGCGGTCTCGGCGTCAGCGATGCCGGACAGGATGGCCCTGCGCTTCAGCAGGAAGGTGTCGGGAGAATCGCGCAGCTCCTTGAGCTCCGTCTCCACCTCGGCCTGGCGTCGCTCGATCTCCTCGATCTGCCCGGTCGCACGGCGCCGCCGCTCGTCCCAGGCGGTGCGTTCATGGGCGATGGAAGCGAGCCGGCGGCTTCGCGTTTCTGCCTCACGCTTCCAGTTCTGCACCAGTAACCGCGCGTCGTTGGCGGCCTGCCTGTCGCGCGTCGCGGTCACGCGCGCCCGTTCCAGCGCGGCTTCGAGCTCCGCGGCCTCGGGGAAGGCGGCGAGCTGGCCCGCCAGCGCCTCGCGCCGACCCGCGGCCTCGTCCGCCTCGCGGGTCAGTCGGTTCAGCGCTTCCGCCATCGCAGAGCGCCGGGCCGCGATCTCCCCCCGCCGGCGTTCCGCGACTGCGAGCCGCTCGCGCACGGCGTCGAGCCCGCGGCGCATCATCTGCACGGCCTCGAAGGCCATGGTTTCGTCTTCTGCGGCGAGGCGCAGGGCCTGCTCGGCGGTCTCGCCCCGGATGCGAAGGTGCTCGGCTTCCTCGCGGGCCGCCTCGGCCTGCTGCTTCAGCTCACCAAGCCGGTTGCGCTCGGCGAGGCGGCGCGCCGCGGGAGTCGGCGAGTCGGCGGCCGTGGAAAATCCGTCCCATCGCCAGAGATCGCCTTCGCGGGAGACGAGGCGTTGCCCGGTCGCGAGCTGTCCGCGCAGCCGCGCGCCCTGTTCCCGGTCCACGACGCCGATCTGGCGCAACCGGCGACGCAGCGCCGGCGGGGCGTCCACATGGTCGGCGAGGCTGGAAATTCCGGCAGGCAGCGCAGGATCTCCCGCCCCCTCCCCCGTCTCCAGCCAATGGGTCGGCGCGGCCGAGTCGGTGGAGGCCTCGAGGTCGTCGCCAAGTGCGGCGCCCAGCGCCGCCTCGAAACCGCGCTGCGCGGTCAAGGCGTCGATAACGCGCGGATAATCGCGAGCGCTGTCGGTCGAGAGCAGCTTGCGCAGCGTCTGCGCCTCGGTTTCCAGCTTCTGGGCGCGGCGGTCCGCATCGCGCACCGGGCCGCGCAGGGCTTCGGCGGCTTCGCGGGCGGCGATGTGCTGCTCACGCGCTGCGCGGGCCTTGTCCTCGGCCTCCGCAAAAGCCTCGGCGACCTGCTCCATCTCCGCAGCCAACGGCTCGGTGGCGCCGTCCGGCCCAAGGCCCGCGTCGAGCCCGGCGAGGTCGCGGCGCACTCCGTCCGCCTCGCGCACCAGCTTGGCGATGCGCTCCTCGGCCTCGCGCAGCGCGCGCTCCGCGGCGGAGCGACGGGCGTTGCGGTCGGACAGGGCGGACTGCGCGGCCGAGAGCGCGGCCTCGGAGTCGAACAGCGTCTCTTCCAGCCCGGCGAGGCGCTCGTTCGCCTCCGCCTCGCCCTCCACGGCCCCCTCGGCCTCGTCGGACAGGGCTTCGGCCTCGCCTTCCAGGCGCTCCCGCGCGGCGGCGGCGTCGTCGATGAGGGTCTTTTCGCGCCCGAGGTCCCGGGCGAGCTCGAAGCTTCGGCGCTCCAGCTCCTCGCCGCGGTCGCGGGCGCGCTTTTCCTCGGCGTCCAGGCTGTCGCGGGCGATGATGAGCCGCTGAAGCGCGACGGCGGCGGCCGATTCCTTTTCACGCAGGCCGGGCAGCGCATGGGCCGCGACGGCCTGGTCGCGCGCGGCCGCGGCCTGCTCGCCGGTGCGCGCATTCACCTGGCTCCGGTCGGTCTCGACCTTGCGCTCGGCGTCCGCCACGCCCGCCTGCGCCTCGCGCCAGCCGATCAGGAGCAGCAGCGCCTCCGCCCGGCGAATGTCGGAAGCCAGGGAGCGGTAGCGCGAAGCCTGCCGCGCCTGCCTCTTGAGGCCCTCGACCTGCTGGTCGATCTGCTGCAGCACGTCTTCGAGACGCGTGAGGTTGTCTTCGGCCGCCTGCAGCCTCAGCTCCGCCTCGTGCCGGCGCGAATGCAGCCCGGCGATGCCCGCCGCCTCCTCGAGGATGCGCCGTCGCGCCTGCGGCTTGGCCGCGATGATCTCGCCGATCTGCCCTTGCCGCACCATGGCGGGCGAGCGCGCACCGGTGGAGGCGTCGGCGAAGAGGAGTTGCACGTCGCGCGCACGCACCTCCTTGTTGTTCACCTTGTACGTGGAGCCGGATTCACGCTCGATCCGCCGGGACACGTCGAGCTGGTCGAACTCGTTGAAGGCGGCGGGCGCGGTGCGGTCGGTGTTGTCGACGAGCAGCGAGACTTCCGCGGTGTTGCGCCCGGGCCTGTTGCCGGAGCCGGAGAAGATCACGTCGTCCATGCCGGAGGCGCGAAGGCTTTTGTGCGAGCTCTCGCCCATCACCCAGCGCAGCGCTTCCACGAGGTTCGACTTGCCGCAGCCGTTCGGCCCCACCACGCCGGTGAGGCCCGGCTCGATCAGGAAGTCGGTGGGCTCGACGAAACTCTTGAACCCGACGAGGCGCAGCCGGGTGAGCTTCATGCGCAATCCTCAGGCCACAGGGTGGCGCAACCCCGCTCCGCCCCGGTGAGGATGCGAAGCCGGGTCTCAGCCCCCGACGATCGGGGTGAGGATCTTGTCGAACTCCTCAAGCGAGATCGCCCCGTTCTGCTTCTGGCCGTTGATGAAGAAGGTCGGCGTCGAGTCCACGCTGAACTTCTGGGCCGCGCGCTCCTTCACGAAGTTCACGGCGTCATAGATCTGCTGGTTTTTCAAGCAGGCCTCGAAGGATTCCTGTGTGAAACCAGCCTGCTTCATCAGCCCAGCCAACGCCGCGACGGGCTTGTCCGTGTAGGCCCAGTTCTTCTGCTGGTCGAAGAGCAGGTCCACGATGGGGTAGAACTTGTCGTTGCCGCCGCAGCGGGCCAGCATGAAGCCGGCGGTCGCCAGCGGGTCCAGCGGGAATTCGCGCAGGATGAAGCGCACCTTGCCGGTGTCGACATACTTCTTCTTGAAGTCCGGCCAGGTCCGGGCGTGGAAAGCCGCGCAGTGCGAGCAGGTCATCGAGGCGTACTCGATGACGGTGGCTTTCGCGTCCTTGCTGCCCATTTCCACGTCGCCCAGCGGACCTGCGACGGCGAGGTCGGCCAGGTTCGCCTGCTGGGCGAACGCCACGGAGGGGAAGCCGACGCCGGCGAGCCCCGCCAGGGGAGCGGCCAGCAGACCTGCGGCCGCGAGGCCCTGGATGACGGAGCGGCGTGTCAGCATGGTCTCGAACTCCTGCAGCGGAAGGCGGCCTCGCCGCACGAACGGGTTCGCCGGAGCGGCCGGTGGCCGCCTTTGGCGCAATAGACTGTGAAACGGCACGATGATTGTGGCAAGACGCCGACGAGCGCAGCGCCGATCACGAAAAGCTCATCTTCGTACGCCATCAGCTTCGCAATACAAAGGTCTAGCCGTCGCGTCGGGCCAAGATTCCCGCTCCGAGCCGCACGAGGGCGTCGCGCAGACTATCGTCCTCCACTTCGCCCACGCGGGCCGTCGCTTCGGAGACGGCAGCGGGATCCGGCGGCGGACGGTCCCGCTTGCGCTCTCTGTCGCGGCCCACGGGGCCCTGCTTGAGCGAAAGGCGAGAGACGCAGCGCCACCCATAGCGGGCGTTGACCCGCTCCACGATCACCGGCGCGAGGTGCTGCAGTTCGATGGCGAACGCGCCCTCGACCAGAACCACCAGCGTGGCTGGCTCCTGCGGCGCGTCGTAGGTGTAGGCCGCCGGGCGGCGCGGCCACTGCATCTTCACTGGCTCGCAATAGGCCGCCAGCCGCTCCCCGACGATCTCCGGCCAGGCGACGATCACGTCCGACGCCGCGAAGCCCTGCCTCGCGAGCACCGGCGCGAGGCACTGGTCCACCAGTTCGGCGAGAGGGCGGAGGCGGGGCTTCTTTGTCACGCGGGGGTGCTCATCACGGACGGGGCTCTTCACGAATGGTGCGACGTTGGTTCATGGTCGCAGGTGCTTGATCCAGCGGCTGCGGAGGGCGACATCCTAGCCGCCGCAGTCCACTCCGAACAGTCCGCAGCGGGTCACCTCTTGGCGAAGTCCCCCTCCCCCGTCACCTCCCGCGCGGCGCCTGCGCCGGGCGCACCCGATCCCGCGGCGCTGCTCGCCTGGTACGACCGCCATCGCCGCGCCATGCCATGGCGGGCGCTGCCCGGGCAGCCTGCCGATCCCTACCGCGTGTGGCTCTCGGAGATCATGCTGCAGCAGACCACCGTGCGCGCCGTGAAGCCCTATTTCGAGCGGTTTCTCGCGTTGTTTCCCAACGTTCGCGCGCTGGCGGCGGCGGATGTCGAAGAGGTCATGCGGGCCTGGGCGGGGCTGGGCTACTACTCCCGCGCGCGCAACCTGCACGCCTGCGCCAAAGCCGTGGTCGAGCGGCACGGCGGGGTTTTCCCACCCGACGAGGAGAGCCTCCGCGCCCTGCCCGGCATCGGCGCCTACACCTCGGCGGCCATCGCCGCGATCGCCTTCGACAGACGAGCGGTCGTGGTGGACGGGAATGTCGAGCGCGTCATCGCGCGGCTCCACACGGTCGAGGAGCCGCTGCCCCGCGCCAAGCCCATCATCAAGGCTTTGGCCGAGGAACTCACGCAGCCGGCGCGGCCGGGGGATTTCGCCCAGGCGATGATGGATCTCGGCGCCACCATCTGCACGCCACGCAGCCCCGCCTGCGGCCTCTGCCCCTGGCGCGAGCCGTGCCGGGGGCGGCAGGAAGGCACGCAGGAGACCTATCCTCGCAAGGAAAAGAAGGCCGCCGGCCGGCTGCGCCGCGGCTCGGCTTTCGTGGCCCTGACGCCCGATGGCCGGATCCTGGTGCGCACACGTCCGCCCAAGGGGCTGCTCGGCGGCATGGTGGAGACGCCGACCACCGCATGGTCGCACGACCACGACCCCGCCGAGGCGCTGCTGGAAGCTCCGCTGGATGCAGCCTGGCGGCGGCTGCCCGGGACGGTGGAGCATGTCTTCACCCACTTCCCGCTCGCACTCACCGTCTATGCGGCGCAGGTGCGGGATACGACCGCGGCGCCCGAAGGCTGCCGTTGGGTGAAGGTGGCGGACGTGGGCGCGGAGGCGCTGCCGAACGTCATGCGAAAGGTCGTCGCCCACGCCCTAGATCGTTGAGACGGGACGAGCGGGCGGGCCATCCGCGGCCCGGGGGGTCGGCGGCGGTCGCGGATGGCCCGTGCGGGTCCGGCATGCGGGCGCCGGAGCCGCGTGTTCAAGCCGCGGCCATCCGGCCCCGGACCGCCTTGCGGAATTCGTCGATCACCACGAGCCGACGCTCCTGCTCATGGTGCCAGAAGGTCCAGCCGTTGCAGGCCGGGAGCCCCTGGGCGAGCGCGCCGATCTTGTGGATGGACCCCACCAGCGTGCCCAGGCTGAGCGCGCCGTCGGCGCGGACCGTCGCCTGGTAGCGGCGGCGCTCGTCGGTGAGCACTGCGCCCGGCGTCAGGAGGCCTGCTTCCACCACGGAAAGGAAAGGCACCCGCGGCTCGCTGCGCTTTTCGGGGGGCGCGGTGATGGCGGCCCTGTCCAGCGGGACAACGGCCTCGATGCGCGCCATGGCGGCGTCGGCATAGGCTTGCTCGCGCTCGACGCCGATGAACTGGCGGCCGAGACGGCGCGCCACCGCCCCCGTGGTGCCGCTGCCGAAGAACGGATCCAGCACCACGTCGCCGAAGTTGGAGGACGACAGCATCACCCGAGCCAGCAGCGCCTCGGGTTTCTGAGTGGGATGCAGCTTGCGGCCCTCGGCGTCCTTCAGCCGTTCGGCGCCGGTGCACAGCGGGAGAAACCAGTCGGAGCGGACCTGCAGGTCCTCGTTTCCGGCCTTCAGCGCGTCATAATGGAAGGTGTAGGCCTTGGCGGCGGGGCCGCGCGAGGCCCAGATCATCGTTTCATGCGCATTGGTGAACCGCCGGCCCCGGAAGTTCGGCATGGGGTTGGCCTTGCGCCACACCACGTCGTTCAGGATCCAGAAGCCGAGGTCCTGCAGGATTGCGCCGACCCGGAAGATGTTATGGTAGGAGCCGATGACCCACAGCGTGGCGTTCGGCTTCATCACGCGGCGGCAGGCGAGCAGCCAGGCGCGCGTGAAATGATCGTAGTCGGCGAAGCTCGCGAACTTGTCCCAGTCGTCGTCGACGGCGTCGACGAGGGATTGGTCGGGGCGCGTCAGGGCGCCTTCGAGCTGCAGGTTGTAAGGGGGGTCGGCGAAGACGAGATCGACGCTGGCGTCGGGCAGCTTCGCCAGTTCGGCGATGCAATCACCCACCAGGATCTGGTCGAGGGGAAGAGCACGTGGCTCCAGCCGATGAGCCGGCGAGGGATTCCCGGTACGCAAAACCTTGACCCGGGCCCCGTCGCCGGCTGCATCGGTACGCAGGGTACCCATGGTGCAGCACCAATCACGCAACTGAACGAGGACCACTCTAGGTGGCTCAAGGTAAAGGCCGGGTTTCCATGGTTAAAAATCTTTGTCCAGAAACTGGACAATGCCCGGCACTTCTTGCCGATGGGAAATTTACTCTTCGTTAACGTCGAGAGCCGCCACGGAACCGAACGTCATACGGTGGAATGGACAGGGCCCATGCCGATCCAACGCTCGACGATGGGTGGGCGTTGCATAGCCGGCGTGCTGTTCGAACCCGTAGGCGGGATAATGCAGGCCGAGCCGAGCCATGGTGCGGTCGCGGGTAACCTTGGCGACGATCGAGGCGGCGGCGATGGACGCGACAATGCCGTCCCCGCCGATAACGGCCTCTCCCTGCCCCGCCCAGGCCGGCATATCCCGGCCGTCGACGTAGATGAACCCCGGCTGGAGCGCCAGCGCGGCCAGGGCGCGCCGCATCGCCTCCAGCGAAGCGCGCAGGATGTTGATCTCGTCGATGAGCGCAGCGGACACGCAGGCGACGGAGACATGGGCGGTGGCCATGACCTCCTCGTAGAGCGCCTCGCGGCGCTCCCTCGGCAGCATCTTGGAATCGTCGAGCCCCTGCGGAATGCGCGCGGGATCGAGAACCACGGCGGCGGCTACCACGGGCCCGGCGAGCGGCCCCCTGCCTGCCTCGTCCACGCCCGCCACGGGACCGAGCCCGCGCGTGAGCACCATCGTCTCCCAACTGAAATCCGGCAATTTGCGGATGGTGATGTGGAGCGGCTTACCCGCCGCCTTGGCTGTGGATTTGGGCGTGGGCTTGGCGGTCTTGGCCGGCGCTGCAGCCTTCCCTCCCGATGCTCTCTCTGATCGCATGGGTGCCTTGCCCTGTGACGGGCCTGGTCTCGTCACAGCCTCGCCGGCCGCAGGCGATGGAGCAGCCCCGGAGGCGGGCTGTTCGCCTGCCGCCGCCCGCTTTCCCGTCCGGATGTCTCGCGGGGCGATTCGCACCATGCCGCCATGCTGCAAGGCCGTGCGCCGGAGGCAAGCGCCTTTTCAGCATGGCTTTCCCGAATGCGCCACGACCACAGCCCCGCCCGTCATCGCGAGGAGCGCAGCGACGCGGCGATCCAGAGGCCGGGCATTGGCCTCATTCTGCAGCCGAGGTGGGATGTCACGAGCTGGATTGCTTCGCTTCGCTCGCAATGACTGGAATGGAGGACGCGAAGGCATTGCTGCCGGGGGAGCCCTCCATCGCGAATGCTGCGGCTTTGCGTCGCCCCAAGGCCTCAGGAATCAGCCCTCAGGCCTCAGGTCTTACGCCTCAGCCTCAGGCGGGCAGCACGATCTTCCCTGCCTCGTCCAGCGGCCAGAACGGGTTCATGGCGACTTCCCAGAGATGCCCGTCGGGATCGGCGAAGTAGCCGCCGTATCCGCCCCATTCGAGCTTTCTGGCCGGCTTCATCAACCTCGCCCCCGCCGCCACGGCCTCGGCGAGCACCCGGTCGACCTCTTCATTGCTCGGCTGGTTCAGCGCGAGGGTGACGCCCGAGAAGCCCGGCGCGGTGTCGGGGACCTGCGCATCGGCCGCGAGATCCGCGCGGCCGAACAGCGCGAGCACCACGCCTTCCATCGCGATGAAGCTGGTCCCGGGCACGCTAGCTCCCGAGCGCCTCCATCCCAGCCGCTCATAGAACTGCGTCGAGCCCTCCACGTCGGAGACGCCCAGGGTGATGAGTGAAATGCAGGGGCGAAGCGTCATCTCCCGGCCTCCGTGTCAAAAAAGGGCGAGCTGTTGTCCGCCGCCCGCGGGCCGGACGAAAAGGTCCGTCCGCAGCTTGCGGCGCTTCTTGTTGAAGCCCAGACGCTCGGCCGCGACTTCGAAGCGCCGGCCGATCATCCAGGCATAGGGGCCGTCGCCCGTCATGCGCTCCCCCCATTTGGCCTCATAGTCCTTGCCGTGGCGGGTGGAGCGAATCAGCGACAGCACGTGACGAAGCTTGTCGGGGTGATGCTCGAGCAGCCAGTCGCGGAAGAGATCGCGCACCTCCAGCGGCAGGCGAAGCAGCACGTAGCCGGCCTCGCGCGCGCCCGCCTCGTAGGCGGCCTCCAGGATGCGCTCGATCTCGGCGTCGGTCACCGCCGGGATGATCGGGGCGACCATCACCGTGGTCGGGATCCCTGCATCGGTGAGCAGCTTCAGCGCCTCCAGCCGCTTGCGTGGGGCGGAGGCTCGCGGCTCCATGGTTCGCGCCATCTTGCCGTCGAGCGTCGTGACGGACAGCGCCACCTTGGCGAGCCCCCTGTCGGCCATCGGACCAAGGATGTCGATGTCACGGGTCACCAGCGCCGACTTGGTGACGATTCCAACGGGATGGTTGAAACGGGCGAGCACCTCCAGGACCTGCCGCATCACGCGGTGCTCCCGCTCGATCGGCTGGTAGGGGTCCGTGTTGGTGCCGATGGCGATGGTGCGCGCCTGATAGCCGGGCGCGGCCAGCTCGCGCTCCAGCAGCTGCGCCGCACCCGCCTTGACGAAGAGCTTCGTCTCGAAATCGAGCCCTGGCGACAGGCCCATATACGCATGGGTGGGGCGAGCGAAGCAGTAGACGCAGCCATGCTCGCAGCCGCGATAAGGGTTGATCGAACGGTCGAACGAGATGTCCGGCGATTCGTTGCGGGTGATGATGGTCTTGGCCTTCTCCTGCGTCACTTGCGTCCGCAAGGGCGGCAGCTCGGCCGCGCTGCCCCAGCCGTCGTCGACTGTATCGCGGATTTCTCGCTCGTAGCGCCCGCTGTGGTTCGTGCTCGCGCCACGGCCGCGGCGGCGCTCGGGATCCACGAGGTCGGACACGCAGGAGCGGCCGTCGCCGACCTGGAAGTTGGTGGCGCCCGTCTCACTGCGGTGCGTGGGCTTCAGTTTCAGCATCAGACTTTCGTCGGTGAATTTGAGAACATAAACGGAACAGACACCGGTTCGGTTCGCAGATCAAGCCTGATTCATCCGGGCGCCGACTCTTCGGGCACGCCGCCGTCCGCCTTTGTGCTAAGGGCGCGCCGATGATTTCCGTGCTGATCCCCGTGGAGGGCGACGAACCCGCCCTCATCGACACGCTCGCTGCGCTGGTTCCCGCCGCGGCGGACGGGCTCGTGCGCGATCTCGTGCTGGCGGCGCGGCAGGATGCGCGGTTCCTGCACGAGGTGGCTGACGCGGCGGGCTGCGGCGTGGCCGTCCGGCCGGGAGAGACGAAGCTGGTGGCGCGGGTGGCCGCGAGCCTCAAGGGCCCCTGGGTGCTCGTCCTCGTGCCGGGCTTCGTGCCGGGCGGGGACTGGATGGCCGAGGCCTCCGACTTCCTGGAGAACGCCGATCCTGCGCGGCGCGAGGCCGCGGTGTTTTCGCTGTCATCGCGCGGCGGGGCGGCGACCCGCCTGAGATCGGCGGCGATGAACCTGCGCGCAAGCTTGCTCGGGGTCGCCCACCCTCACCTGGGCCTGCTCGCCACACGCGATGCGTTGGCGGCCGAAGCCGGAAGGCTCGCGATCACGCGGCTATCCAGCCCCATCCACGATCGCCGCGGTCGGCCCCGGCTGCGCTGAACTCAGAGCCGGGCGGTCGCCTGGAAGGTGTTGCAGGCTGCGACGGAGCCGGATTTCAGCCCGGTCGTCAACCAGCGCACGCGCTGCTCCGACGACCCGTGCGTGAAGCTGTCGGGCACGACCCGCCCCTGGGACTGCCGCTGCAGCCGGTCGTCGCCGATCGCGGTGGCGGCTGCCACGGCCTGGCGCACGTCCTGCTCGGTGATGTTGCTGTGGCGCTGGTTCATCTTGTTGGCCCACAGCCCGGCGAGGCAATCGGCCATGAGTTCCACGCGGACGGAGAGGGCGTTGGCGTCAGCCTTGTCGGAGGCCCTGCGCTGCGCCTGCTGGACCTTGGGCAGGATGCCGAGGAGGTTTTCGACGTGATGGCCGACTTCGTGCGCGATCACGTAGGCGTAGGCGAAATCGCCGCCGCCGCCGAAGCGCCGCTGCATGTCCTGGAAGAAGGACGTGTCGAGGTAGACCTTCTGGTCGACGGGGCAATAGAAGGGCCCCATGGCGGATTGGGCGGCTCCGCAGGCCGAGTTCGTGGCGCCGGAAAACAGCACCAGCTTCGGCTTCTGGTAGTTGATGTTGGCCTGCTCCGGCAGCACTTGCGACCATACGTCCTCGGTCTCTCCGAGAATCTTGGCGACGAAGTTGCCGCTCTCGTCCGTCGGCGCGCCGGTGCGGCCCTGGGGCTGGCTCTGCTGCACGGAATCGCCGCGCCCGCCCGCCACCATCTCCGCCCCGCCGATGAGGATGGCGGGGTTGATGCCGAAGGCCCAGCCGAGCAGGCCCAGCACGACGATGGTGCCGATGCCCAGCCTCCCGCCGCCGATTCCGAAGCCAGTGCCGCCCCCGCCGCCGCTGAACCCGCCGTCGCCGCGCCGGTCCTCGATGTTGTCCGAGGTTCTCAGATCGTCCAAGCGCATGTCAGCCTCCAGCAGCCGGGCCCTGCATCCAACAGGATGCAACTATGCCTTGTCACGCAACGCGGCGGAAGCGGGACGGTTTCCAGGGATCTTGAGGTTGTTGTTCCAACGCCCTTTGGTGACTCAACGCGGGTGAGCCCTTCCCCAGAGAGGGAAGGGAGTTCGCGCGTGGTACCGATGGGCTGGATCCGAATGGATCACTCCGCCGCTTCGCTCACCGGCGAAGGCGGGGTCCAGCGCAGGATGGGGCTTCTGGCGGCCCTCGTTTCGTCGAGCCTGCGGCGTGGGGCGAGCCGCGGGGCGGCGGTGAAGCGCTCCGTGTCTCCGTCGCGGACGGAGAAGGCGAGGTCCCGCAACGTGGCGATGAACAGGTCCAGCGAGGCCTTCGATTCCGATTCCGTGGGCTCGATCAGCATCGTCCCGTGCACCACGAGCGGGAAATACACCGTCATGGGGTGGTAGCCCTCGTCGATCATCGCCTTGGCGAAATCGAGCGTGGTGACCCCGGTGTCCTTGAGCCAGGCATCGTCGAACAGGGCCTCGTGCATGCAGGGCTTGTCGGCGAAGGGCTGGCTCATCAGGTCGGCGAGGCCGACGCGGACATAGTTGGCGTTCAGCACCGCGTCCTCGGAGGCCTGCCGCATGCCGTCCATGCCGTGCGAGAGCATGAAGGCGAGCGCGCGCACGAACATGCCCATCTGGCCGTGGAAGGCCGTGAGCCGGCCGAAGGGCTGGCCCTCGCCTGCGTCCCCCGCGTGCTCGACCAGCGTCAGGGCGTCGCCATCCCGGCGCAGGAACGGCACGGGCGCGAAGGGAGCCAGCCGGTCCGACAGCACCACGGGGCCGGACCCCGGCCCGCCGCCGCCATGGGGCGTCGAGAACGTCTTGTGCAGGTTGATGTGCATGGCGTCGACGCCGAGGTCGCCGGGCCGCGCCTTGCCGACGATGGCGTTGAAGTTCGCGCCGTCGGCGTAGAAATAGCCGCCCGCGTCGTGGATCGCCTCGGCGATGGCGATCACGTCGCGTTCGAACAGCCCGCAGGTGTTGGGGTTCGTCAGCATGATGCCGGCGACGTCGGGACCCGCCAGCCGGCGCACTTTGGCGGCGTCGACCGTGCCGTCCTCGCGCGCCGGCACCGGGCGGACGGTCAAGCCGATCAGGGCGGCGGTGGCCGGGTTCGTGCCGTGCGCGCTGTCGGGAACCAGCACAACCGTGCGGGTGGCGGATTCGCCGCGCGCGGCGATCGCGGCCTTGATCGCCATCATCCCGCAGAGCTCGCCATGGGCGCCGGCCTTGGGCGACAGCGCGACGGCGCTCATCCCGGTCATCGCCATCAGCCAGCCGGCGAGATCCTCCATCAGCCCCAGCGCGCCCTGCACCGTCGAGATGGGCTGCAACGGGTGGACATCGCCGAAGCCGGGCAGCCGGGCCATCCGCTCGTTCAGCCGCGGATTGTGCTTCATCGTGCAGGAGCCGAGCGGGAACACCCCGGTGTCGATGCCGTAGTTCTTTTGCGAAAGCCGCACGTAATGACGCATCGCCTCCGGCTCGGAGAGCCCGGGCAGGCCGATATCGGCCTCCGGCCGGGCGAGGCCGCCCAGGCGGTCGTCGAAGGGTCCGGGATCGTCGATATCGACGCCCGTCGTCTCGGGCCGGCCGATCTCGAAGAGCAGCGGCTCTTCCTGCACGAGCGCGCGGTTGCCCGTGAAGGTCTGGGCCCCCGAAGTTCCGGACTGGCCGGAGGTGGTGGGTCGTCCCTGGCGGTGCAGCATCACAGCGCCTCCTCCAGGCCGGCGACCAGGGCCACGCGGTCCTCGTCGGTGTTCACCTCGGTGTTGGCGACGATGAGCAGGTCGTCGAGCCCGGCCCCCGGCAGCAGCCGCGACACGGGCACGCCGGCCATGACGCCGCGCTCGGCCAGCCGCTCCACCACCTCGGCCGCGTTGCCCTTCAGCCGCAGCGTGAACTCGTTGAAGAAGCTCCGGTTGAGCACCTCCACGCCCGGCGCGCCGGCCAGCATGTCGGCGAGCCTGACCGCGTTGGCGTGATTCACGCGGGCCAGGCGCGCCAGGCCAGCCTGGCCGAGCAGGGTCATGTGGATTGAGAACGCAAGGCAGCACAACCCTGAATTTGTGCAGATATTCGACGTCGCCTTGTCGCGCCGGATGTGCTGCTCGCGCGTGGAGAGCGTGAGCACGAAGCCGCGCGCTCCATCGGCGTCGCTGGTCTCGCCGCACAACCTGCCGGGCATCTGGCGGACATGTTTCGCGCGGGCCGCGAACAGGCCGACGTACGGGCCTCCAAAGCAGAGAGAATTCCCGATCGACTGGCCCTCCCCCACCACGATGTCGGCGCCCATGGAGCCGGGCGACGCGACGAGGCCAAGCGACATCGCCTCGGTGAAGACGGCGATGAGCAGCGCGCCCGCGGCATGGCACTTCGCCGCCAGCGGGCGGAGATCGCGAAGATTTCCGAACACGTCGGGGTTCTGGACCACGACACAGGACACGTCGGGACCGATGGCGGCGGCGAGGTCCTCCTGCGCCAGCACGTCGGGCCGCATGTCGAGCGTTTCGTCGCCCGCCATGCGCGAGAGCGTGCGCACGACCTCGGCGTAATGGGGATGCAGCCCGCCGGACAGCACGGCCTTCCTCCGGCGCGTGACGCGATGCGCCATGAGCACGGCCTCGCCACAGGCCGTCGAGCCGTCATACATGGAGGCGTTGGCCACCTCCATGCCGGTGAGCGCGGCCACCTGGGTCTGGAACTCGAACAGCACCTGCAGCGTGCCCTGCGCGATTTCCGGCTGATAGGGCGTGTAGCTCGTCAGGAACTCCGAACGCTGGATCAGGTGATCCACCGTGGCCGGCACATGGTGCTTGTAGGCCCCTGCCCCCACGAAGAACGGGACCGAGGAGGCCGGCACGTTGCGGCCGGCGAGCCGGCCCAACAGCCGCTCCACCTCCAGCTCGCCGCGCCGGTTGGACAGGCGCTGCAGGGCCTCGCGCGCCATGGCGCGGGCCGGAGCCGGAATGTCTGCGAACAGGGCCTCGATGTCGCCCACACCGACCCTGGCGAGCATCTCGCCGCGGTCGGCATCGGATAAAGGCAGGTATCGCACCGTGATCCTCCAGGATCTGACACTGTCAGGCGAACCGCACCGGGGCGGGCTCGACCACGACTTCGCTCAGGACGGAATTGGCGATGAAACAGAACTCGTGCGCCTTGTGGTGGAGCGCCGCCAACTCCTCGGCGTCGGGGCGCTTGTCGCCGGAAAGCAGCAGCGAGGGGCGCAGCGTCACCCTGGCGACGAAGGTGCGTCCCGCCGCGTTCTTGCCCATGACGCCCTCGGCGGCATCCTCGTAGCGGTCGACGACGATGCCGGCGCGCGAGGCGAAATCGAGGAAGAACAGCATGTGGCAGCTCGAGAGGGCGGCCACGAAGGCCTCCTCCGGATCGACGCCGGCCTCGTCCGACAGGGGCAGCGGCACCACGGACGGCGCAGATGAGGCCCGCACCTCGGCGCCGCCGTCGAAGCGCCAGAGATGCCCTCGGCTGTAGCGGCGGCCCAGGAATTCCTGGCCGCCCCGCTCCCACTGCACCGTCGCGGTGTGCACGTGCGCCATGCCGTTCAGAGCTCCGCGATGAAGTCGTTGTACTGGTCGTGCGTCATCAGCCCCTCCAGCTCGTCGGGCTTGGTGAGGCGCAGCTTCATGAACCAGCCCTTGCCCAGCGGGTCCTCGTTGACCGTCGCGGGCGTGCCTTCGAGGTCGCTGTTGACCTCCACGACCTCGCCTGACACCGGGGCGTAGACCTCGCTCGCCGCCTTGACGCTCTCCACGACGGCGGCCTCGCCGCCCTTGGCGAGGGCTTTGCCGACCTGCGGCAGCTCGATGAACACCACGTCCCCGAGCTGGCTCTGGGCATAGTCTGTGATGCCGACCGTGCCGACGTCGCCGTCGATGCGGACATATTCGTGGTCCTTGGTGTACCGGGTCTCGGACATGGGCGCTCCTGTGGCGAGGTTGAGAGGCGGCGAGTTCAGGCGCCGGCGCGGACGTAGCGATGGGGGACGAAGGGAAGCGCCACGACCCTGGCCGGGAGCGGCTTCTCACGCACGATCAGCGCAAGCTCCGTGCCGGGAACGGCGAGGCCGGGCTCGACATAGCCCATGGCGACGGGTCCCCCGACCGTGGGGCCGAAACCTCCGGAGGTGACCCTGCCGACCACCCGGCCGTCCGGCGTGGTGATCTCGGCCCCTTCGCGCGCCGGGGCGCGGCCCTCGGGCAGCAGGCCGACGCGCTTGCGCGACGGTCCCTCCGCCAGCTCCCGCTGGATGCGCTCCGCGCCGGGGAAGCCGCCCTCGGTGCGCCGTCGCTTGCCGATGGACCAGGTCAGGCCGGCCTCCACGGGCGAGGTCGCGGCGTCGATATCGTGGCCGTACAGGCAGAGCCCCGCCTCGAGCCTGAGCGAGTCCCGCGCGCCGAGCCCGATGGGCTTCACTTCGGCGGCCACGAGCAGGGTCTCCGCCAGGGAAGCGACCGACTTCGCGGCGACGGAAATCTCGTAGCCATCCTCTCCCGTGTAGCCGGAACGCGAGATGTGGCACGCGGCGGGGGGCCCCGAGAGCGGGCGGATGGTGTCCGAGATGGCGCTCATGAACGGCATCGCCCCGGCCCCCTCGCAAAGGCGTCCCAGCACGTCCGCCGCCTTCGGGCCTTGCAGGGCGATAAGCGCCCGGCCGTCTGCACGGATGAGTTTCACATTGCCAGGCATGCGCGCGGAAATATGAGTCCAGTCAGCCTCTTTGCACGAGGCGTTCACGACCAGCATGAGCACGCCGTCCTCGTCCGGATCGGTGGGCCGCGTGACCATGAGGTCGTCTAGGATGCCGCCTTCCTCGTTCGTGAGCTGGGTGTAGCGTTGCCGGCCCGGCGCGAGCCCGACGATGTCGGCGGGGCACAGCGCCTCCAGCGCCCTCGCGGTCGTCTCGTGATCGGGGCCGATCAGGAAGCCCTGCCCCATGTGGGAGACGTCGAACAGGCCCGCACTCTCACGCACCCACTGGTGCTCGGCCAGGATGCCGGAGGGGTACTGAACGGGCATGGCGTAGCCCGCGAAGGGGACCATGCGTGCGCCCAGCGCGACATGACGCGGGAACAGCGGCGTTTTCAGAAGATCCGGCGGTGGTGAATCGGAGGCCGCCTGCAAGTCCGGCGAGGAAGACGAAGCCACGGAGGGCTCGGCAGTCTTGACATCGGCCATCGTCAGGTCCCCGCGAGACAGCACCATCCGGGCCTCATGACCCGGCTCGTGCCCCCTCTGTCCACGGACCTGAGAGATTTCCCTGCGGCGCATCGCCCGACGGCGACGCGGCCGAGGTTACCCCCGTCGGTGAGCGGGATGCGTCTTCAGCGCACCCGCTGCTTTCCAGAGCGCCAGCTCCCCGCGGTCCTTCGGCCTGAGCGTTTCCGGGGCGGTTGCGCCTTCGGCGCCGGCGACTGGCCCCTCTCGGGACCCGCCGGACTCTTCCGCGGGGATCAATGGCCTCTCGGTGGTACGGGAGGGCCGGACCGCTGTCAATCCGACCGTTCCGTTTCTCCATGCGACATTCGTTTTATTCGGAGAGAGGCCTCAGCCGCCGCGCTTCTTGCGGGCGACGGGTTCGGCGCGCCCGTTGGGGTCGAGGCCGACGAGCAGCGTGAGGTCGGCGTCCTTGGGCACCGTCATGCCCTCCTCCACCATGACGAACCCGGCCTGGGTGTCTCCCGGGGGGATCGTCACGCTCTTGCGCTGCAGGCGGGACACCAGCACCTTGTCGCCGTTCTTGATGACGAAGCGGACGGGGGCCGTGAACGTGCCAGGCGATCCCGCCGCACCGAGCAGCGCGCGGCCTTCCACCCCGACCTTGATCGTCACCATGTTTCCGTTGATCACGCACTCCCGTGCGGTCTGGCCGATCGAGATCTGGCTGCGGACCGAGCCGCCCGACTCCTGGCGCCACGCTGCGGCTCCATCGAGGATCTCGACGCTCGGGCATTCGAAATCGTCCTCGATGACCATGGGCGTGACCGCGGGAGGCGTGCTGCTGCCGTACTTGAAGAAGCTTTTCAGGGTGCTGTCTTCCGGCGGGGCGGAGGCCGCCACCGTCCTGGATTCGGACCCGAACATGTTGCAGCCGCCGAGCAGGAGCAGCAGGCCCAGCGCCGGGGCGGCGCGAAGGGCGGCAGGGCGCCAGCGCAAAGGGGACCGGGACATCAGTTCAACTCCAACGGGAATCCCCGGCAACGGGGCCAAGAATCGGGGGGACGCCGGATGTCCGGCCGCAATGGCATTAACACAGGCCGGACCGTCCGCGCGAGGGCGGCGAGACCACACCGGAATGATCAGGATCGAAGGGCGTTTGTCACGGCAGGCTTTCGTAGGCCTTGCCGAAGCCGTTCAGCGACACCGGGATGCCGATGCCTTCCTCCGGCGTCTGGAACACGATGAAGGTCGCCTGCTGGCCGCCCGAGAGCTTGCGCAGGAGATCGTCGTCCATCACCACCTCGGCGATGCAGCCGGATGGCATGCAGCGCACGAAACCGGCCCGCCCGACGTCGCTGGCGTCGATCTTCAGGCCGAGGCCCGAGGGCAGCAGCACGCCCAGCGGGGCGATCACGCGCAGCAGCCGGCTCTTCCCGTCCGCCGTCTTCAGGACGATGACTACGAGCGTGACGTTGGGCTTGTCCTCCGCCTGGACGCTCTGCACCAGCGCGCACTGTTCGGACTTGGCGCCGGCCGGCGTCTCGCAGCGCATCTGCCATTCGCCGAAGGTGCTCTTCACCGCGCCCTGGGCCAGCGCCCCCGAGGGCGTCGCGGCCACGAAGGCCGCCAGCGCCATGGCGCCGCCGATCGCGGCGAGCGACCGTGCGCGGATCAACGTGGCTCGGAGACTCTCCATGGGCGAATGCTCCCGGTCGAGACGCGGTTTCGCACGGATGGCGTGCAGCCCTGTCACGACGCGTTGGGACCATGCCGGGACGGGCCTGTCAAGATCGCCCCGGCGCGCGCCCTCACCAGGCCATCCGCAGACCGGCCTGGCCGGAGTAGCTGCGGCTCGTGGGCGAAACGTCGGCTCCGGCGCGCGCGAAGAGGCTGAAGCCTCCCACGTTGACCGCATTCACCGTCGCGGTGAAGCGGGCGAGATCCTCCACCGCATAGACGCCGTCGGCGACGAACGAGCCGCCCGGCAGTGACAGGAACGATGCGCGCACCTGTCGCTTGGGGCTGAACTCGTGCACCCATGCCGCACGGCCTTCCGCCAGGAGGGTCCAGTTCTCACCCAGCCCGAAGCTGGTTCCCACCTGGAGCCCGAGCGAAGCGGGCAAGGTCTTGGTGTCGCGCGCCGCATAGGACAGGCCGAAGAGGGCGCCGGACTGTTCCGAACTCTCGACAGCCGCCTCGTGCCGGAGGATGCCGGGATGCACGTTGGCGAAAGGCATCGCCACGATCTGGCCGATGCTCATGCGCCAGCCCAGTTCGAGGAACGCATCGTAGCTGTCGGTGCCGTACCTGACCGACTGGCGCTCCACCGGCGCGCCGGGGATGGCGATCGTGCGGACGGTCTTGGTCTCGAACCGGCCATAGCCCAGCGACGCGGTGGCGTAGAGGTTCCCGAGCGTCGCGAACGTGTAGACGCTTCCCATGCCGCCCGTGCTTTCTCCGGTGGTGGCCCGCTTACCCGCGGAAAAGGGCGAGCTCGAGCCGCCCACGGCGACGCCCGCGATGATGCCGGGCGACACGGCGGTTTCGAATCCGGTCGCCCCGCTCCAGTCGTGCCATGTGACTCCCGGCGAACCGCGGGACGCCTGCGGATCGACGGAGTGGCTGGCGCCGAAGACCGACGTCCAGATCCGCCAGGTCTGGACCGGCGAAAGCCCCGCCCCCTTGCTGCTCTTCCCGAGACCGCCGAACGGACCGGCCAGCGCGCCTGTCACTTCGGGCGCGCTGTAGGCGAGCGGCATGTCGGAGCCGGAGAAGGCGGTGGGGCCGGACGCCGCGAGGCTCCCAAGCGGCGACGTGCGGGCTTCCGTCACGACCTGCGCCGTGAAGCCGTAGAACTGGCCCGTCACCGTGGCGGCGGCGCCGGACTGGCCGGAGCCCGACAGCGTGTCCATCGCGTCTTTCGCCTGAGGGGCCGTGAGGTTCGTCATCACCTCGACGAACTTCTTCGCCGGCTCGGAGGGCGTCTCCTGCTTCGACTGGATGACTTGGCCGACGCCTTTTTGCGTGGGCGTTTCGCCGACGCTCTGGAAGGTCGTAACGTTGCGCCTGAACGTCAGGTCGACGGTTTTAGCGCCGTAGACCGCTGTGGGGGTCAGGAAGGCGAGGTCCGTCTTGACGGCGAACACCCCATCCACCGAGGCGGCGTTCAACACCCGGTACGTGCGGACGGTGTTCCAGAGGCTCGAACTCGTCGGCGTCGCCGCGACATCCAGCTTCGCTCCGCCGAGTGAGGCCGCGCCGGTGACGTCGAGCCGGTCGTTCACGTTGTCCGCAGACCCGTCGACGCGGATCGCGAGCGTCGAGCCTGCCTGCATCGTCAGGCTCGACATCTTCATGACGCCCATCTGCGGCACGCCGTCGACGGCCGGCAGGGACCGGTCGCCGGGCCTGATGAACGAGCCGGACTCCGCAGTCACCGGGCCGAACGAGCCCGTGCCGGTGAGGACGCCGCCGGACTTGTTGTTCACGGCGTCGAAGCCGGTGATGGACTTCGTCCCGAGCAGCGACACCGTGCCGTAGTTGTCGACGGTGGCCTTGCCGGTCCCATCCAACTCAAATGTTCCCGTCGAATCCCGCCCCTTCTTTTGCGCTTTCAGGGAGGCGTTGATCGTGCCGTAGTTCGTCAACGCGGCATTGCCGGTTCCGCCCATCTCGAAGAGAACCGCGCCAGTGTCGCGGCTCGCCGTCGCTCCGGCCCGCAGCGTCACGTCGATCGTTCCCGCGGCCTTGGACGTCGCCTGAATGGCGTATTGCTTGCCCGACACGTCGCCGCCGATGTCCAGCGTGGTGGCGCCATTCACCGCAATGGTCTGGACGCCGCTCCCTACCGTGCCCGTCACGGAGCTGCCAGCCTTCGTAGAGATCGCAATCTGACCGCTTCCCTTGGTCTCGGCATTGATACCCGTCTGCCCTGAGATCGTGCCGGCGAGGCCGCTGACGCCGCCGACGGCGATATTGCCTCCGCCTAAAGCGGACACCGAGACGCCGGATCCCCCCGTGCTGCGAATGCCTGCAGTGCTGGTGATCGTCACCGTCCCGGAGCCGGACGCGATGGCGCTCACGCCGGACGTTTTGCCTTCGACATCCGCGCCGAGGCTGATCGTGGTCGAACCGTTCGCCGCCTGGGTCGTAATGCCGCCCGCCTCCTTTCCAGTGACGATCCCGCCGGCCGTCGTGCGGACAGAAACGTCGCCGGAGCCAACGGTGCTGGCCGAAATGCCGTTACCGCCCGAGATGGCCTTGGACAGTCCCGTGCCTGTCTGACCGATCTCGATATGGCCGCCGTTGGAGCTGGCGAGGACACCGAATTTGTCGTCCGCCTCCCCCCCAGTTACCGCGCCGATGCCGCCGATGACGATCTTGCCGTCGCCTCCAGTTTGAGCATCGATGCCATTGCCGGACTGCGAAAAGACCGTCCCGCTTCGATTGACGGTGATGTCGGCGTTCCCGCCGCGAACGTAGGCGCGGATGGCGGCCTGATCCGTGGAGGACGTCCCGCCCGAACCGGTGATGGTGATAGCCCCGTCAGATATTGCGGAGATGCCGAAGGACGTCCCGCCAGTCACCTGGGCCGAGCTGGTGATAGTGATCTTCCCTGTCCCCGACACGGCGGTGACGCCGCTGTCGGCGCCCGAGACCTGAGCCGACAGGTCGATCTTCGTGTCGCCTATGCCGGCGCTTGTCGCGATGCCGGTTCCTGTCGTGCCCGTCACCACGCCACCTGTCGCGGTGCGGACGTCGATGGTTCCATTGTTGTTGGTGGTTGCGGAGATGCCGGTCGCGCCCTTGACCTCGCCGGATATCTTCGCAGCCGCCGTCCCGATCTGGACGTTTCCGCCTTTTGAATTCGCGTAAATGCCCGAACCTGTGCCGTCCGCATAAGTGGTGTCGGTCGAGGTCGCCTTGGACTCGCTCGCGACGCGGGCCGTGCTGGTGATTGCGATGTCCCCAGCACCCGTGGCCTCCGCCCTGACCGCGTCGGTCTTGCCGCGAACGGCGTCGCCGAGCGTGATGGTGGTGGTTCCGCTCACAGCCGAGGTCTTGACGCCCGCGCCCGTGCCGCCCGCGATTTCCGCCGTGCTCGCGATCGTGATCCCGCCTGTGCCGCCAGACGTCACCGTAGCGCTCACGCCGTCCGTGGCGCCGGTCACCTTTGCGCCGAGATTGATGGTGGTGTCGCTGTTGAGCGCAGTGGTCTTGATGCCTTCCGCTGACGTGCCCGACACCGTGCCGCCGGTGTCAGTGCGGACAGCGATGGTGCTGGCCCCCGTGGTCTGAGCGTTGATGCCGGTCGTGCCGGAGATCGCCCCGTTCAGCTTGTCGCTCGATGTGCCCGCCTGGATGTTGCCATTGCTGACCAGGCTGATCGCTTCGGCGCCGGTCGAGGTGACCTTGCCGATCCCCGCGAGTGTGATGTCGCCCTTCCCCGCGCCAACGCCGCTTGGGCCAACGTTCTGGGCGTAGATGCCCTTGCCCTGGTCGGCTGTGACGTCGCCGGAGCGGGAGATCGTGATGGTCCCGTTGGTCCCCGTCCCTGTCATCTGCGCGTCGATGGCGTTGGCAGTGCCTGTCGCCGTCGTCTTGCCCGAACCCGAAATGGTGATCGCGCCAGAGGTCGAGGTGGCCAGGACGCCGGTCGCGTTGGCGCCGATTCCGCTCACATCGCCCGCGCCGGTCACGGTGATAGGGCCGGTGGTGCTGGTGGCCGAGACGCCCGCCGTCACGCCGGACACCGCCGCGCCCGCGTCGATGGTGGTCGCCCCGGTTGCGGCGGTCGTCGTGATGCCCTCGGACGTCGAGCCGGTCACTGTGCCGCCGGCCGAGGTCTTGACATCGACCTTACCCGAACCGGTGTTGGTCGCCGAAATGCCGGTGCCGCCCGAGACCGAGCCAGACAGGCCGGCGGTCCCGCCGATGTCAATGGCTCCGCCCTTGGCCGAGGCGAGCACGCCCGCGCCCGCGCCACCCGTGATGGACGCGGTGCTCGTGATGCTGATCCCGCCCGTACCGGCCGTGGTTACGCCGCCTGTCGTAACGGAACTCACGCTGGCGTTGATGCCGTTCGTGCCGCCCGTGACGGCCGCGCCAAGGGTGATCGCCGTGTCGCCGTTGAAAGAATTCGTCTTGATGCCGCTCTCGGTAACCTCTCCGACCCCGCTGATGGTGGTCCTGCCGGAGCCGTAGTTCTCCGCAGAAATTCCATTGCTGGAGCCGCTCCGATCGATGGTGATCGTCCCGTTCGCGCCCGGGTTGGTGCCCGGTTGTTGGCCGAAATCTTTGTATTTGATGCCTACGCCAGCGCGAATACCGCCCAGGTCGCCCTTCGAATTGCCTGAACCTGAAACGGTCACGCTGCCGTTGAAGGCTGACGCGGAGATCGCGTAGGAGGTGGCTCCGTTACTCCGCACGTTCCCGCTTCCGTCCACCTGAACCGACCCCTTACCAGTCGACACGGCAAGGATGGCGGGTGGCCCTGAGACAATCGAGACACCGACCGCGGGAGGGGCCGGGTTGGTCGTTGCATCCGCTGTTACGGTAACTTTGCCGTCAACCGAGGACGCAGAGATGCCGACTACGCCCGTTCCGCCGATTTGGATCGTGCCTGCGCCACTCGTCGTGACTGTTATCGCGTCGGCTCCGGTGGCTGCGCCCACGATGCTGCTTGGCGATGTCAAGTTGGTGACCGGTGTAGTCACGGGAATGGTGATGTCACCCGCCATTGCCTGGCGAGGCCGCAACCCCAGCGCAAATCCTGAAAGAAGCCCGGCCCCCAGGATCGTGCCAGCGAGCATGCGGGTGCGGAAGGGGGTGGCGAAAGGCGCGGCGAGCGTCATGGCGTCGATCTCGGAAATGAAATGGAATAGCCGGGCGAGGCGGGCCAAAAACGGCGGCCAGATGGGCGGACTTGCGTCACAGCCGCGTTGCTAAGGGCTGCCAAGCCCTGCGCGCCTATCGCCAGACCCATTAGGCGCAACTTTTCTGTGCAATGACATTTTATTACAACTTTATTGCATGACTACGTAATTTGTTGAGAGTCTTTGATCAAACAGACTTGGCGATGTCCAGTGTCGGATTTCGTTTTTGCCTGAAATTTCGCCATTATCTCGCTTTTGTCGCCTCCGAGACACGATATATACGCTTGATGCGCGAATTTCTTTGTCATACAACCTTTAATTGCTTTACTCTATTTGAGATCTTGGGAGTTTTAACTTGTCGTGCCGGCTCTCCGGCGGCATGGTTCGCCGCCCCGCCTTTTCGGCCTGAGCGAAGGTCCAGGATCTCTCCCCATGACGCACCCGCCCGGTCCCCGCAGGGGCGCAAGCCGCGCGCCCCTGGCCTTCGCTGCCGCCATAGCCTTCGCGGCCGCCCTGGCCTTGCTGGCGACGACGCCGCTGCCGGCCATCGCCCAGCAGGCGCCCGCCAGGGCCGCGCCGGCCAAGCCGGCCCCCACCCCGGCTCCGCCGGCTCCTGCCCCGTCCCCTGCCGCCTCTGCTCCAGCTCCCGCGCCGCCGGCCGAGCCGCCCTCTCCCATCCGCACCGAGATCCTCGCGCTCGGGAACTGGACGGTGACCTGCCGCGAGTTCGCGCCCGGCGGGCCGCGTCGTGCGTGCCAGGCGATGCTCCAGGTGGTGCGGCAGGGCCAGAAGGGGGAACCCGGCGAGCCGCTGCTGACCTGGACCATCGCTCCGGACGCGGCCGGCAAGGCGGCGATGACGCTGCAGACGCCCACGGGCGTGATGATCGCGCCCGGCGTGGAGCTGACGCTGGGCAAGGCGTCCGCCCGCCGTTTCGCATTCACCGCCTGCGAGGCGCGCTGCGCGACGGCGTTCCTCCTCGACGACGCCCTGGAACGCGAGGCCATGGCGGCCGATTCGGCCGAGATCGTAATCATCTCGACAAAAGGGGACACGATCCGCTTCACTTTTCCCGTGGCGGGGGTGGACAGGGCGCTGGCAAGCCTGCGTTGAAGCCTGAACGACCTCGCGGAGCGGCGTTCGCGCCCTCATGACGCACGAATTGGCCCATCGACGGCGTTGCGCCCGCGGTCCGTTTGTGGTTTTTGCGCTGTGTCAAACTCCGGGAGGCTTGGTTCGCGCCTCGGCCGCGTCAGGGCGTCGTTGCAGGATTATCCTGTGGGGACGGCCGGTCCACGACGCAGATTTCAGCGGCGCCCGGGCCTTCGGTGTCATCATGGAGACCAGCAGATCATGACTCGTTCCTGGAACCGGACAGCGCTTTTTTCAACGGCGCTCGGTCTCAGCTTCGCCGGTTCGGCCCAGGCCGGTGTCGGCCAGCCCACGCCCTGGCAGATCGGTCTGCAGACTCCCGTCACCGAGGTCGCCAGCTTCATCAACGATTTCCACACCGCGCTGGTCTGGATCATCTCGGTGATTTCGCTCTTCGTGCTGGCCCTGCTCGTGGCCGTGGTCGTGAAGTTCAATGAGAAGGCGAATCCCGTCCCCTCCCGCACCACGCATCACACGGGGCTGGAGATCGCCTGGACGCTGATTCCCGTGCTCATCCTGGTGGGCATCGCCATCCCCTCCTTCCGGCTGCTGAAGCTCCAGGTCGAGCTGCCCAAGGCCGACATCACCATCAAGGCCACCGGCAACCAGTGGTACTGGTCCTACGAGTACCCGAAGGACCAGGCGGGCGGCTTCAAGTTCGACAGCTACATGCTGACCCGCGAAGACGCCGTGAAGGCCAACCAGCCGGCGCTGCTCGCGGTCGACAACGAGGTCGTGGTGCCCATCAACAAGACGGTGGTGCTGCAGGTGGTGGGCGCGGACGTGATCCACTCCTTCTCCGTGCCGTCGCTGGGCTTCCGCATGGACGCCATCCCCGGCCGCCTGAACCAGACCTGGTTCAAGGCCGAGCGCGAAGGCGTCTACTACGGCCAGTGCTCGCGCCTGTGCGGCCAGAACCACGCCTTCATGCCCATCGCGATCAAGGTCGTCAGCGAGCAGGCCTATGCCGAGTGGCTGACCCAGGCGAAGAGCAAGTTCGCCTCGACCAGCGGCCAGGAGAGCGTGAAGCTGGCCGCCACGGCCCCCTGATACTGCCTGCCGCGGCTCGCGCCGCGGCGTCCGTGCGCCGGCGGACCCGAGTGAGAACGGCGCGAACCAGACCGACCAGTTGCGATTACAGAGACTCAGGACAGACACCATGTCTTATGCGGTAGCGGCGCACGGCGCTCATGCAGACCACCCGACCGGCTGGCGCCGGTGGGTGCTGTCGACCAACCACAAGGACATCGGCACGATGTACCTGATCTTCGGCCTCTGCGCCGGACTGATCGGGGGCGCGCTGTCGATCGCCATGCGGCTGGAGCTGCAGGAACCCGGCCTGCAGTTCTTCTCCAACCCGCAGACCTACAACGTCTTCGTGACGGGCCACGGCCTGATCATGGTGTTCTTCCTCGTCATGCCGACGCTGATCGGCGGGTTCGGCAACTGGTTCGTGCCGATCATGATCGGCGCGCCGGACATGGCGTTCCCGCGCATGAACAACATCTCGTTCTGGCTGCTGCCCTCCTCCCTCGCGCTGCTGCTGATCTCGCTCTTCGTGGAGGGTGCGCCCGGCTCCAACGGCTTCGGCGGCGGCTGGACGGTGTATCCGCCGCTCTCCACCTCGGGCCACCCCGGCCCGGCGCTCGACTTCGGCATCCTGTCGCTGCATTTGGCTGGCGCGTCGTCCATCCTGGGCGCGATCAACTTCATCACCACCATCATGAACATGCGCGCCCCCGGCATGACGCTGCACAAGATGCCGCTGTTCGCCTGGGCGATGCTGGTCACCGCGTTCCTGCTGCTGCTGTCGCTCCCGGTGCTCGCCGGCGCGATCACCATGCTGCTGACGGACCGCAACTTCGGCACGACGTTCTTCGACCCGTCCGGCGGCGGCGACCCGATCCTCTACCAGCACCTGTTCTGGTTCTTCGGTCACCCCGAAGTGTACATCATGATCCTGCCGGCCTTCGGCATCGTCAGCCACATCATCTCGACCTTCTCCAAGAAGCCGATCTTCGGCTATCTCGGCATGGCCTACGCCATGGTCGCCATCGGCGCGGTCGGCTTCGTGGTGTGGGCTCACCACATGTACACGGCCGGCCTGTCGCTCGACACGCAGCGCTACTTCGTGTTCGCCACGATGGTCATCGCGGTGCCCACGGGCGTGAAGGTGTTCTCCTGGATCGCCACGATGTGGGGCGGCTCGATCAAGTTCAACGCGCCCATGACCTGGGCCGTGGGCTTCATCTTCCTGTTCACCGTGGGCGGCGTGACGGGCGTGGTGCTGGCGAACGCCGGCGTCGACCGCAACCTGCACAACACCTACTACGTGGTGGCGCACTTCCACTACGTGCTGTCGCTGGGCGCCGTGTTCGGCATCTTCGCCGCGTGGTACTACTGGTTCCCCAAGATGACCGGCTACGTGATCCCCGACTGGATCGGCCGGGCGCATTTCTGGGTGGCCTTCGTCGGCGCCAACCTGCTGTTCTTCCCCATGCACTTCACGGGGCTGGCCGGCATGCCGCGCCACTACGTGGACTATCCCGACGCGTTCGCGGGCTGGAACCGCATCTCGTCCTTCGGATCCTACATATTCGCCCTCGGCCTGATTATCTTCTTCTACGGCGTCTATACCGCCTTCACGAGGAAGCAGTTGGCCGGCGACAACCCGTGGGGCGAAGGCGCGACGACCCTGGAATGGACGCTGCCCTCGCCGCCCCCGTTCCACCAGTTCGAGACGCTGCCCCGCATCACGGGCTCGGATCACTGAGTTTCCGCGAGAGGCCGGCGTCCGTCGCCGGCCTCTCCCCTTCACCGATCCTTCGCCCCTTCACCGGATGGTGACGGCGCCGAGGACCGGAGGAACCCGGGCTTCCGCGGTTCCCCGGGCACTCGGACCCTGCAGATCCTTCGGAGCAGACGACGCCTTCATGTCAGCGGTTACGGATAGCATCGGCCAGGATCTGGCGCAGGAGAGCCGCGCCGGCATCTCGAACGGGTTCGCGAGCGACTACTTCGCGCTCCTGAAGCCCCGCGTGATGTCGCTCGTCGTCTTCACCGCGCTGGTCGGCATGCTGCTCGCACCCTCGATGAACCCGGTCATCGGCTTCGCCTCGCTGCTCGCCATCGCGGTCGGCGCGGGCGCGTCGGGCTGCCTCAACATGTGGTACGACGCCGACATCGACGCGATGATGGGGCGCACCGCCCTGCGGCCGATCCCTTCCGGCCGCATCACGCGGGACGAGGCGCTCGGGTTCGGGCTGGTTCTGTCCTTCGGCTCGGTGCTGTTCCTCGGCGTCGTCTCGAACTGGTTCGCCGCGGGCTTCCTCGCCTTCACCATCTTCTTCTACGCCGTCGTCTACTCGATGTGGCTGAAGCGCTGGACCGCGCAGAATATCGTCATCGGCGGCGCGGCGGGCGCTTTCCCGCCCATGATCGGCTACGCCGCCGCCACGGGCTCGGTGTCGCTGGAGAGCATCGTGCTCTTCGGCATCATCTTCCTGTGGACGCCGCCGCACTTCTGGGCCCTCGCCATCCTGAAGACCGAGGACTACCGCAGGGCGGGCGTCCCCATGCTGCCGGTGGTGGCGGGCGAGCGCGCGACGCGGCTGCAGATCCTGCTCTACACGCTGGTGCTCGCCCCCTTCGCTGTGCTGCCCGCCCTGATGGGCTTCGCGAGCCCGGTCTATGGCGTGGTGGCCGGGGTCTCGGGCGGCGCGATGATCGTGTACGCCGTGCGCCTCCTGCGCGCGCCCGATTCGCAGGTTCTGCGCAAGTCTTGCGGCAAGCTGTTCGGCTTCTCGATCCTCTATCTCTTCCTGCTTTTCGCCGTCCTGCTCGTCGAGCAGCTCGTGGGCGTCGGCCGGATCGACGGCCTCGTCTCCCTCATGGCCCATGCGGTGGGAGCCGCCGCATGATCGACGAGCGCCACAAGAGCACGGGGATCGTGCTCACCGACGAGGAGATGCGCAAACGCCGCTCGCGCTCCGTGGCGCTGGCGCTGGTCCTCGGCGGGCTCGTGCTCCTGCTCTTCGTCGTGACGATCGCCAAGATCGGCGGCAACATCGTCAACAGGCCCTTGTGAGCCGGCCATGAACGACGCGCCTCACTCACCGGATCAAAGGCGATCGGACCAGAGCCGGCTCGACCGCGCCGCCAGGCGCACGCTCGTCGCGTGCGTGGCCGTGGTCGTCGGCATGGTGGGCATGGCCTATGCGGCCGTGCCGATGTACGAGCTGTTCTGCAAGGTCACGGGCTATGGCGGGACGCCGCGGATCGCCGCGAGCAACGAGAACCAGGCCGGCCAGCGCACCGTCACCGTTCGCTTCGACGCCAATGTCTCGCCCGCGCTGGGCTGGCGTTTCGAGCCGGAGACGCCCACCGTCGAGGCCCGGCTGGGCGAGACCGTCACTATTTTCTACAAGCTGGTGAACACCGGCACGCGCACCACGACGGGCATCGCCTCGTTCAACGTGCTGCCCGAGCTGACCGGCGGCTACTTCAACAAGATCCAGTGTTTCTGCTTCAGCGACATCACCCTGAAGCCGGGAGAAAGCATGGACGCGCCCGTCGTGTTCTTCATCGATCCCAAGATCGACGAGAACCATGACATCAAGGGCGTGCCGGAAATCACGCTGTCCTACTCCTTCTTCCCGTCCAAGGCCGCTCCGCGGCCCGTGGCCGAGATCAAGGACGGGACGGGGACCAATTTGGGCAAGCCCAGACTTTGAGGGGGCCCGGGCCGGTTCGCCGGTGCGGGAAGACACGGAGAGCGGCCATGGCGGCGCACACCAAGAACCACGACTACCACCTCGTCGACGCCTCGCCCTGGCCGGCGGTCGGGTCGGTCAGCGCCTTCGTGACGGCAGTCGGCGCCATCATGTGGATGAAGAGCCTGTCGATCGGCGGGCTCCACGCCGGACCCGTCCTGTTCGGGGCGGGCTTCATCGGCATCATCTACACGATGATCGCCTGGTGGGGCGACGTGATCAACGAGGCCGAGCACGGCGGCTATCACACGCGCGTCGTGCAGATCAGCCACCGCTACGGCATGATCATGTTCATCGCCTCCGAGGTGATGTTCTTCGTCGCCTGGTTCTGGGCCTTCTTCGACTCCAGCCTGTTCGCCAGCGAGGCGATCAACTTCCAGCGCGCCGAGGTTCTGGGCGCGCAGTGGCCGCCGAAGGGCATCTCCGTCTTCGATCCCTTCCATCTGCCCCTGCTCAATACGCTGATCCTGCTGACCTCCGGCACCACCGTGACCTGGGCCCATCATGCCCTGATCGAGGGCGACCGGCAGGGCCTGAAGTGGGGCCTCATCCTCACCATCATCCTTGGCGCGCTGTTCACGACGGTGCAGGCCTACGAGTACAGCCACGCCGCCTTCGCCTTCAAAGGCAACATATACGGCTCGACCTTCTACATGGCGACCGGGTTCCACGGCTTCCACGTGCTCATCGGCACGATCTTCCTGATCGTGTGCCTGGCCCGGGCGCTGCGCGGCCACTTTTCGCCCAAGCAGCACCTCGGCTTCGAGTTCGCGGCCTGGTACTGGCACTTCGTCGACGTCGTGTGGCTGTTCCTCTTCGTCGCCATCTACCTGTGGGGCTCCAACTGGGGTGCGGCCGCGGCCGCCGCCGGCGCGCACTGAGCGCGGCCTCCCGAACCTGAATGTCGAAAGGGCGGCCCCGCGGCCGCCCTTTTCATTGCCGCGCCCCGCAGGCGGCCCATATAGGTGGACATCATGAGCACCTCTCCGGAGTTCACCGGCCCGCCGCCCTCGCCGATCAGCGCGGGCCTGCGCTGCGCCTGCCCACGCTGCGGGAAGGGGCCGCTGTTCCAGGGGTTCCTGACGCTGCGCCCCAGTTGCACGGCCTGCGGTCTCGATTTCGGCTTCGCCGATGCGGGGGACGGGCCGGCGGTCTTCATCATGTTCATTGCGGGGTTCCTGGTGGTCGGCGGCGCCCTGTTCGTCGAGACGAAGTACGAGCCGTCCGTCTGGGTGCACCTGGCGATCTGGCCCGCGCTCACGGTCATCCTGTGCCTGGGTCTGTTGCGGCCTCTCAAGGGTCTGCTGATCGACCTGCAGTATCACCACAAGGCCGAGGAAGGCCGGCTTGCGCCCGTCGACCGGCCGTCCGCGCCGCCGCCGGGAGCCGCCGGATGACCCTGCATTCGCAGCCGACGTCCGGCGAAGCAGCGCCGCAGGCGAAGTCCCATCCTCTTCCGGGCGCGGGGCGGAGGCATTGGCGCCGCATCGCGCCGGCGGCCGTCGCCACAGTGGTCGCCTTCGCCATCCTGGTCGGGCTCGGCTTCTGGCAGATCGAGCGGATGGGATCGAAGGAGCGCCTGTTGGCGCGCGTCGAGGCCGGGCTCGCCGCCCAGCCCAAGCCGCTGCCGCCGGAATCGGAGTGGCCGAGACTGAAGCCGAAGGCCTACGAATACGACAAGGTGCGCCTCACCGGCGCCTTCCTGCACGACCGGGAACTGCATGTGCACGGGCTGCTGACCACGGAAGGCAAGGGCAACGCCCCTCCATCCACCGAGCTCGGCTTCTACATCGTCACGCCGCTGCGCCTGCAGGACGGCTCGGTCGTGCTCGTCAATCGCGGCTATGTGCCCACGGGCCGGGAAAACCCCTCCACCCGGCAGGAGGGACTTCTGGCGGGCGAGCAGACGATCACCGGACTGATGAAAGCTCCGCAATCGCAGGGCTGGTTCGTGCCTGACGACGATCCCGCCAGGAACCAGTGGTTCACGCGCGATCCCGCGAAAATGGCCGCTGCGCTGGGGCTGCCCCGGGTCGCGCCCTTCATCGTGGACGCAGACGCCACGCCCGTGCCGGGCGGGTTGCCGGTCGGGGGAAAGACCATCGTGTCCTTCCCCAACAACCACCTGCAATACGCGATCACATGGTTCGCGCTGGCTCTGGGCCTGCTCGGCGTGTTCTTCGTCTGGGCGCGCCAGCAGGTGAAGGGGCCTGTGGAGGACCCCTCCCCCTCCTCCGGCGACTGATCAGAGAAGCTTCAGCAAGGCCTCGGCCCCGGAGACCTCTGCCCGCGATGGGGTGTCCTCGACGTTCAGCGCGGTCACCACGCCGTCTTCCACCACCATCGAGTAGCGTTGCGAGCGCGTGCCGAGGCCGAAGCCGGTGCCGTCGAGCGCGAGGCCGAGCGCCTTGGCGAAATCGCCATTGCCATCCGCCAGATACTCGATCTTGCCTTCGCCTCCGGTCGACTTGGCCCAGGCGTCCATGACGAAGACGTCGTTCACGCCGGTCACGGCGATGGCGTCGACGCCCTTGGCCTTGATGGCCTCGTAGTTCGCCAGGTAGCCCGGCAGGTGGTTCTTGTGGCAGGTCGGCGTGAAGGCGCCGGGCACGGCGAACAGCACGACCTTGCGGCCCTTGAAGACCTCTTCCGTGGTGCGCGCGGCGGGACCCTCGGCGGTCATCACGCGGAAGGTGGCGGAAGGAAGCGTATCGCCGACGGCAATGGTCATCAGAAACTCCGTGCGTCTGGGCATGCGTCCGTTCGGGGGAGACGGACGACGTGCAGGGCGGCGCACAGTGACCCGCGCGCCAGTGAGGGACCCCACAGACTTAGTGCGGCGGCGGCTTTGCGTCGAGGCTCGCCTCGACTTCGACGGCCTCGTCCCCAGCCGTCATCGTGAGGGAGAGCCCCAGACCGTGCAACTTGCCCCCCTCCGGACGGGAATCGACCACCACCCTGTAGGTGACGAGCCTCGATCCATGCGGCCCGGGCAACGTCGCCACCGCGAGCGGGGCGGAGAACGTCCAGCCGTCCGGCCCCTCGGTAAGGATGTCGATGACGCCGTGCGTCGGCGGCGTCTGCGCGGTCACGATCACCGCCCGGTCGTCGCCCACCGCGGTGACGGAGCGGATGCCGGGCGCGGCCGCGGAGGAAAGAGCCGCCTTGACGGGAACGCGGGCCAGCGCCGCCTCGATCGCAGGGGTCTGCGGCCCCGACATGGGCGTGGCCGCCAGCTCCATCTTCATCTCGCCACGGGCGGGGATGCAGACGACCTCGCAGACGGCATAATCCAGCGCGAGAGCGAGCTTCACCGGCAGTTTCGGGTTCTCGGGCGTCACCAGCAGCGGCAGCACCACCCGCTCCTTGTAGCCGATCGACGATCCCGCCGAATCGTCGAAGCGACTCGGAGCCGGCCAGTCCACCTCGACGGACTTCAGGTTCTGCGACCCCGACCAGTTGAACACGGGAGGAAGGCCGCTGTCGCCGGGCGTGCGCCAATAGGTCTTGAAGTGCTCGCTCATGCGGATCTCGAGGCCGGCGAGCCTCCGGCCGGGGTCCTCGGGCCGGGCCCCGCCATCGAGGAGCCGCACGGCCGAGTGCATGCCGGTGGCCCAGGGCGACGCGCCGGGTTCCGGCGTGTGCGACACCACGAGGCGGCCCGGCGCGCCGGCGCTGGCGGCTATGGGCAGCGAAAGCAGGATGAGCACGCCCACGGCGATCGCGGCCCGCATGGCGGGCAGGACAAGCAGGGAGCGCGACGCGGCTGACCTCATGGCGATCTCATGCCTCAGGACCCGTTCATCGCGAAACCACGTCCCCGTGAGCGGCCTGTGATGCAGCGCTCTCGAAGGGAACATGCGCGGACGCAGCCGCGTTGGCATTCGAACGGAACGGGATTAGACTCATGACCCAGATGATGACACTGACTGCTCGCAGCGACATGACCTCCCCTGGTTTCCTCGACGGTCAATTGCTTGTCGCCATGCCGGGGATGCCGGATGGGCGTTTTTCCCGCGCCGTCATCTATCTGTGCGCCCATTCGCCCGAAGGCGCCATGGGCCTCGTGATCAACCAGCCCGCGCCGGACATCGAATTTCCTTCGCTGCTCGAGCAACTGGAGATCATTCCGAGCGGCGGCGGCATCCATCTCCCGCATCAGGCCGAGACCTTTCCCGTGCTGAAGGGCGGCCCGGTGGAGACCGGGCGCGGTTTCGTCCTGCACTCCTCCGACTACGTGATCGACAAATCGACCCTGCCGATCGACCACGGCATCTGCCTGACCGCCACCGTCGACATCCTGCGAGCGATCGCGTCCGGCCGCGGCCCCAGCAACGCCATCCTCGCGCTCGGCTACGCCGGATGGGGCGCCGGCCAGCTCGAGAGCGAGATCCACGACAACGGCTGGCTCCATTGCGAGCCGGATTTCGACCTCGTCTTCGACGCCGGCTTCGAAACGAAATACGAGCGCGCCCTGCGCAAGATCGGCATCGACCCCGCCATGCTCTCGAGCGAAGCCGGCCACGCCTGAGGGTGGCTTCCGCCGACCGTGGTCATCCCGGCCGTCACTGGTCATCCCCGGCGGCGCGGAGCGCCGGGAAGAGGAACCAGGGGACGGGGTTCAGTCGCCACCGCCCAGGTTCTCATGGCGCACGGCCATAGGCGCGCACTCCTGGATCCCCTTCCCGCGCCTGCGGCGCGCCGGGGATGACCGGGGTGGCGGCCGTGGTCATCCCCGGCGGCGCGAAGCGCCGGGAAGGGGAACCAGGGGACGGGGTTCAGTCACCACCGTCCAGGTTCTCATGGGGCGCACGGCCATAGGCGCGCACTCCTGGATCCCCTTCCCGCGCCTGCGGCGCGCCGGGGATGACCGGGGTGGCAGGTATACGAACGGCTCCCCACCCACCGTGGTCATCCCCGGCGGCGCGAAGCGCCGCGAAGGGGAACGAGGGGACGGGTTCAGTCACCACCGCCCAGGTTCTCATGGCGCACGGCCATAGGCGCGCACTCCTGGATCCCCTTCCCGCGCCTGCGGCGCGCCGGGGATGACCCGGGTGGCAGGTATACGAACGGCTCCCCACCCACCGTGGTCATCCCCGGCGGCGCGAAGCGCCGGGAAGGGGAACCAGGGGACGGGTTCAGTTACCACCGCCCAGGTTCTCATGGCGCACGGCCATAGGCGCGCAATCCTGGATCCCCTTCCCGCGCCTGCGGCGCGCCGGGGATGACCCGGGTGGTTACAGCAGCCCGGCCTTCGTCAGCGCGCGTTCCAGGCCTTCGGCGTTCTGGAAAACGTGGCCTATCATGCCCGCCTGCATGGCCCCCGCCACGTTCTCCTCCTTGTCGTCCGTGAAGAACGCCTCCTCCGGCGCAACGCCCGCTGCCGCACAGCAGGCCCGGTACACCGCCGGATCGGGTTTCGACACTCCGAAGCGCGAGGAAACGTAGAGGTGCTCGCCGAACAACGCCGGCAGTTCGGGAAACAGGCGCGGCAGCGTCAACTCCACGAGCGGGTCGTTGTTCGACAGTAAAGCGATCGTGGCCCTCCGCTTCACTCGCTCCAGCAACGCCAGCACGTCGGTGAACGGCGGCATGGCGATGCGCCGCGCCTCGACCCATTCGTCGAGCGTGATGGGATGGCCGATCCGCCGGCCGAATTCGGCGAGCGTTCCGGCCGCGTCCCAGCGGCCCCGGTCCGCTTCGTCCATGAACCCTGACTCCCACAGCGCGGCATGGATGGTTTCGGGGCTGCGGCCCGACAGCGCGGCGAGCCGGGCCACGCGAGCCGGGATTTCGTAGCCGCAGAGCACGTCGTCCATGTCGAACACGGCGAGGCGCAGGCGGACGGCAGACGGGGAAACCTCGGGCAACGGCGTCTCCGGTTAAATTTTCACGGGCGGACCGGCGGCTCAATTCGACGCCGTGCGGCGACGGCGGCTTGACCTCCCGGCGCTCCGGCCACACAAACGCGCAACCCTTGCCTGCACGCCTTGGCTGAAAGCCTGGCCTGCAAGCCTGGCCCGTGTAAGACCTCAGCCCCGGACGCCTGCCGCATCATGAACGCCGAGACGCCCCCCCACAAGCCGACGCTGGACGTGCTGCTCTGCGCGCCACGCGGCTTCTGTGCGGGCGTGGTCCGGGCGATCGACGCTGTCGAGCAGGCCCTGCGGATCTATGGGCCGCCGGTCTATGTGCGCCACGAGATCGTGCACAATAAATACGTGGTGGAGAGCCTGCGCCGGAAAGGCGCGGTGTTCGTCGACGAGCTCGACGAGGTGCCGGAGACGGCGGCTCCCGTGATTTTTTCCGCCCACGGCGTGCCGAAATCCGTGCCCGACGAAGCCGGCCGCCGCGAACTCTTCGCCATCGACGCGACCTGCCCGCTCGTCACGAAGGTGCACCGCGAGGCCGAGCTGCACTGGCGGCGCGGGCGTACGGTGGTGCTGGTCGGCCATTCCGGGCATCCCGAGGTCGTCGGCACCATGGGGCAGTTGCCGGAAGGCGCGGTCCTGCTGGTCGAGACGCTGGACGATGTCGCGGCGCTCTCCCCCGCGCAGCCGGACCGGCTCGCCTACGTCACCCAGACAACATTGTCGGTGGACGACACCCGCGAGATCGTCGAAGCGCTGCGGACGCGCTTCCCCGCCATCTCCGCGCCGCACAAGGAAGACATCTGCTACGCCACCACCAACCGGCAGGAGGCCGTGAAGGCCGTCGCTCCGCGCGTGGATGCGCTCATCGTGGTGGGCTCGCCGAACTCGTCCAACTCGCAGCGCCTGAAGGAGGTCGCCGAGCGCGCGGGCTGCCCCGTCTCCCGGCTGCTGCTGCGCGCCGAGGACATCGACTGGGCGTTGTTCTCCGGCATCCGGACGCTCGGCATCACCGCGGGAGCCTCCGCGCCGGAGGTGCTGGTCGAGGAGATCATCGACGCCTTCGCGCAGCACTACGACGTCAGGGTCGAGACCGTATCCACCGCCGACGAGAGCGTCTTCTTTCCCCTCCCCCGGGATCTGCGGGGCGAGCCCGGACGCCCCCAGGGCCCGGGCGACCGCAGCGCGGCGGAGTGACAGGTGGCCGTCTACACCGAAGTCTCCGACGAGGAGCTCTCCGCCTTCATCGCCCGCTACGATCTCGGCGCGCTCCTGGCCGCCAAGGGCATCGCCGAGGGCGTGGAGAACTCCAACTACCTCCTGCACACCGGGCGCGGCTTCTACATCCTCACCCTTTATGAGAAGCGGGTGAAGGAGGAGGACCTGCCCTTCTTCATCGGCCTCATGCGCCACCTCGCCCAGCGCGGGCTCAACTGCCCGCAGCCGGTCGCCGATCGCCAGGGCGAAGCGCTGGGCCGGCTCGCGGGGCGTCCCGCGGCCATCGTCACCTTCCTCGACGGCATGGGCGTGCGCAGGCCCGGCGTGGGCCATTGCAGGGAAGTCGGCCGTGCGCTGGCCGAATTGCACCTGGCCGGGGCGGATTTCGCCATGCGGCGCATCAATGCGCTCTCGGTTCAGGGCTGGCGGCCGCTCTTCGAGCAGGCGGCTGAGCGGGCCGACACGGTCACGCCCGGCCTGCGCGCCGCGACCCAGGAGGCGCTCGGCGCGCTCGAGCAGGACTGGCCGCAGGGCCTGCCGCAGGGCGTCATCCACGCCGACCTCTTTCCCGACAACGTCTTCTTCCTCGGCCCCCGCCTGTCCGGGCTGATCGACTTCTATTTCGCCTGCACGGATGCGCTCGCCTACGACCTCGCCGTGTGCCTCAACGCGTGGTGCTTCGAGGCGGATGGCTCCTTCAACATGACGAAGGGCCAGGCGATGATCGACGGCTATGAGCAGGGTCGCCCGTTGACGCAGGCCGAGGTCGAGGCCCTGCCCGTCCTGGCGCGCGGCGCGGCGCTGCGCTTCATGCTGACGCGCCTGGTCGACTGGCTCAACGTGCCGCCGGGCGCGCTGGTGAAGCCCAAGGACCCGCTGGAATACTACCGGAGGCTCCGCTTCCACGAGCGCGCGCGCACGGCCGGCGACTATGGGCGGCGCAGCGACGGGGCGCAGGGGTGACCGAAGCCGCAGAGCCCGCCCACAAGGGCAAGACCCGCGTCACCATCTACACGGACGGCGCCTGCTCGGGGAACCCCGGCCCCGGCGGGTGGGGGGCGCTGCTGGTCCATGGCGACACGCGCAAGACCATCAAGGGCGGCGAGCCGGCCACCACCAACAACCGCATGGAGCTGATGGCCGCCATCATGGCGCTCGACGCCCTGAAGCGCCCCTGCGTCGTCGATCTCTGGACCGACAGCCAGTATGTCCGCCAGGGCATCACCAGCTGGCTGTACGGCTGGAAATCCAACGGCTGGAAGACAGCCGACAAGAAGGCCGTCAAGAACGCCGAGCTCTGGCAACGCCTCGACGAGGCCCGCCTGCGCCACGAAGTCCACTGGCACTGGGTGAAGGGCCACGCCGGCCACGCCGAAAACGAAGAGGTCGACGGCCTCGCCCGCGAGGGAATGGCCCCGTTCCTCAAGCGGTAGGGGCCATTCCCGTCATCGCGAGCGGAGCGCGCCCATCAGCACTCCGTCATCGCGAGCAAAGCGAAGCAATCCAGACGCCGGCCGGCGGCGTCAAAGCGTTGGATGCGGCCCAGCCTCTGGGTCGCCACGTCGCTTCGCTCCTCGCGATGACGAGCCACCGCTGCCACCTCTCCCTTGTCATGGGGGGTGCGTGCTCCTAACCTTCCCCGCTTGCGCGCGGGAAGCGGTTCCGTGCGTTCAGGGGCAAGTGACGTGCTGCATGTATCGACCCGGGGCGAAGCGCCCGCCCTCGGCTTTTCCGACGCTCTCCTGGCCGGCCTGGCCCGCGACGGCGGGCTCTATATGCCGCGGGAGTGGCCTGCTCTGACGCCCGCCGAGATCGCGGGCCTCGCCGGCGCGCCCTATGCGGCGGCCGCCAAGCGGGTCATCTCCCCCTTCCTGCACGGCGAGATCGACGACGACGCCTTCGGCGCGATGGTCGACGGCTCCTACGCCACCTTCCGCCATCCCGCAGTCTGCCCGCTGACGCAGATCGGCGACAATCTGTTCGTGCTGGAGCTCTTCCACGGCCCCACGCTCGCCTTCAAAGACGTGGCGATGCAGCTGCTGGGCCGGCTGATGGACCATGTGCTGGAGGAGCGCGGGCAGCGCGCCACCATCGTGGGGGCGACGTCCGGCGACACCGGCGGCGCAGCGATCGAGGCGTTCAAGGGCCTCAAGCGCGTCGACATGGTGATCCTCTACCCGCATGGCCGGGTGAGCGCGGTGCAGCGCCGGCAGATGACGACGGTGGAGGCCGACAACGTCCACGCCGTCGCCGTCGAGGGGGACTTCGACGACTGCCAGGCGCTGGTGAAGGCGATGTTCAACCACCACGCTTTCCGCGACGAGCTCGGACTGTCCGGCGTCAATTCGATCAACTGGGCCCGGATCGTGGCCCAGGTCGTCTACTACTTCACGGCGGCCGTCAGCCTGGGCTCGCCGCACCGGCCCGTCTCCTTCTCGGTGCCGACGGGCAATTTCGGCGATGTGCTCGCCGGCTGGGTCGCCAAGCGGATGGGCCTTCCCGTCGCACGGCTGAACGTGGCGACGAACGCCAACGACATCCTCGCCCGCACCATCGCGACCGGCCGGTACGAGATCACCGGCGTCGTGCCCACCACCTCGCCCTCCATGGACATCCAGGTGTCCTCCAACTTCGAGCGCGTGCTGTTCGAGGCTTATGGCCGGGATGGCGCGGCCATCAAGCGGTTGATGTCCTCGCTGGCGCAGTCCAGGGCCTTCGCCATCGAGGAGACTCCGCTCACGGCCATTCGCCGCGAGTTCTCCGCCGTGGCGGTGCCGGAAGCGAGCGTGGCCGGCGAGATGTCCGCCACGTGGAAGCAGGCCGGGTACCTGCTCGATCCCCATACCGCGATCGGGGTGGCCGGCGCGCGCAAGCTGCTGGCGGAGGACCCGGCGACGCCGGCCATCGTGCTCGGCACCGCGCATCCCGCCAAGTTCCCCGACGCGGTGAAGGCGGCGACCGGCGTGCATCCGCAACTCCCCGCGCATCTGGCGGACCTCCACGAGCGCAAGGAGAGGTTCACGGTGCTGCCCAACGACCTCGGCGAGGTCGAGCGCTTCGTGCGGAGCCGCGCCCGGGCCGGCAAGCAGGCCCCACAGAAGGGCGAACAGGGAACAGGAGCGGCGGCATGAGCACCTCTCGCCTCGACCCGCCGCGCAGCAAGGACGCATTCGGCGTGAACGGGACGCCGCGGGCGGAAGCTGTGAAGGTCAGCACCCTGCCGAATGGGCTACGCGTCGTCACCGAGGCCATGCCGCAGCTCGCCACGGCCGCGCTCGGCGTCTGGATCGGCGCCGGCACGCGGCACGAGAAGGAGGGCGAGCAGGGGCTCGCGCACCTGCTGGAGCACATGGCGTTCAAGGGCACGCGGCGGCGCGATTCGCTCGCCATCGTGCAGGAGATCGAGCAGGTCGGCGGCGACCTGAACGCCGAAACCAGCGTCGAGCGCACCTCCTACTACGCCCGCGTGCTTGGCGAAAACGTGCCGCTCGCGCTGGACATCCTTTCCGACATCATCACCGAGCCCGCTTTCGACAAGGATGAGCTCAAGCGCGAGAAGGGCGTGGTCCTGCAGGAAATCGGCGCCTGCGAGGACAGCCCGGACGAGATCGTCTTCGACATGTTCATGGAGACGGCCTATGGCGGCGCGCCGCTGGGGCGGCGGATCCTGGGCACGCCGAAGACCGTGCGCGCCCAGACGCCCCTCTCGATGCGCGATTTTCTCGACCGCCAGTACCGCGCGCCGGAGATGGTGGTCGCCGCGGCGGGCGCGGTGGACCACGACGCCGTGGTGGACGAAGTCTCGCGCCGCTTCGCCGCCTTCGGGGCGCAGCCGCCGGACGCCCCGGAGGAGGGCCGCTATACCGGCGGGGAGGAGCGCAAGGCGCGCCAGCTGGAGCAGGCGCACCTGGTGCTGGGCTTCGAGGGCGCGTCGTTCCACTCTCGCGACCATTACACGCTGCACGTCTTCTCCAACCTGCTGGGCGGGGGCATGTCGTCCCGGCTTTTCCAGCAGATCCGTGAGAAGCGGGGGCTGTGCTACGAGATCTACTCGTTCCACCAGCCCTTCAGCGACACCGGGACCTTCGCCGTCTATGGCGGCACGGGGGAGGATCGGCTCGGCGAGTTCATGCCCGTCCTGCTCGACTGCATGCGGCAGGCGGCGGAAAGCCCCACCGAGACCGAGGTCGCCCGCGCCAAGGCGCAGATCAAGGTGTCCCTGCTGATGGGGCTGGAATCCTCGGCCCGGCGCGCCGAGCAGATGGCCCGCCATATCCTGGCCTTCGGACGCGTGATCCCGCGAGAGGAGATCGTGGCGGCGATCGACGCCATCACCGTCGAGGACGTGAGTCGCGTCGCGCTCGCCATGCTCGAGACCCCGCCGACCGTCAGCGCCGTCGGGCCTGTTCGCAAGCTCATGCGCGCCGACGCTGTCGCCGAACGGCTCGGCGCGCGGGCTCCGGCCTGAGAGCCCGGCCGTGGCGTTCTTCCGCCTCACGCTCGCGAGCGAGGAGACGCCGCTGGTTCGCGGCGGGGGGCTCCTGCTGCGCCCTCCCCGGCAGGAGGATTTCGAGGAATGGGCGGACCTGCGCGAGCGTAGCCGCGATTTCCTGAAGCCATGGGAGCCGATCTGGCCCGCGGACGACCTGACCCGCGGCGCCTTCCGCAGGCGCATCCGCCGATACCAGCGCGAGATCCAGGAAGACACCGCCTACCCGTTCTTCGTCTTCCGGGAGGCCGATTCGACGCTCATCGGCGGCCTCACCCTCGGCATGGTGCGCCGGGGCGTCTCCCAGGCTGCGACCCTGGGCTACTGGATGGGCGCACCCCACGCCGGCAAGGGGCTGATGACCTCGGCCGTGCGCACCGCTGCGGGCTACGCTTTCGATCAGCTCCGGCTGCGACGGATCGAGGCCGCCTGCGTGCCCGGCAACGCGCCGTCGCGCCGGCTGCTGGAGAAGGTCGGCTTCCTGCGCGAGGGCTATGCACGGGAATATCTGTGCATCAACGGCGTGTGGCAGGACCACCTCCTCTATGCCTTGTTGCGCTCCGACTTCCGCCTGGAACGGCGCACGGACACACGCTTGCCTTGATCCATTGCGAGGAAACGGCCCGCCGCCGCCGGCAGCCGTCAACATGCGAGCGTAGCCAGCCGCCTTGCCCTCGCTTCGCGGCGCGGCTACCACTGTCGCTCCTGACGGTTCTCGAGCCGTGGTGACACGACGTCGTCGAGGTCCTGAGTCCTTTGCGTTTCACCGGTTTCCTTCTCGCTCTCGTGCTGCTGGCAGCGGGTCTGATCGTGGGCCCGCGGTCCGCCCGGGCGCTCGATCCCGTGTCCGTGCGCAGCGGCAGCGCGGCCGTGGACCTGCTCCCCTTCGTGGAGCGCTCGCGCTCTGATGGCGACCTCATCCAGATCTCGACGGCGCCCGGCTCCGACGGGATCGTCCGGCGCATCGCCATCAAGGCGAAGGAGGCGGGCAGCCGGCCGGACTGGATCGTCTTCGCGCTGAAGAACGACACCAACGACCAGGTGACGCGCTGGCTCGTGGCTCCGCATTTCCGGCTGGTGGATTCCGGCGTGCTGTCGCCCGACCTCGGCGCGACGCGCATCACCGCCGTCACGGCCAGCCAGGGCGAGAGCCCGGAGCGCGTCGACAACGCCGAGGGCGACGTGTTCGAGATCGTGCTCGATCCCGGAGCGACGGTCACCTACATCGCCGAGCTCGCCAACCGGAACCTGCCGCAGCTCTATCTGTGGAACCCCGACCAGTACAAGGAAAAGGCCAACGGCCTCACCCTCTACCGGGGCATCGTGATCGGCATCGCCGGCCTGCTCGCCCTGTTCCTCACCATTGTCTTCGTCGTGAAGGGCGCGGTGATCTTCCCCGCCGCCGCGGCGCTGGCCTGGGCCGTGCTGGCCTATATCTGCATCGATTTCGGCTTCTGGCAGAAGATCGTGCCGACCACGCCGGAGGGTGAGCGGGTGTACCGCGCCGCGGCCGAGGCCGTGCTGGCGGCGACCTTGCTGGTGTTCCTGTTCGCCTACCTCAACCTCAACCGTTGGCATGTCCGCTACAGCCACGTCACGGCGGCCTGGCTGCTGTTCCTGGGCACGCTGATCGGGCTCGCGGTGTTCGATCCCGTCTTCGCCGCGGGCGTGGCGCGCATTTCGATCGCCGCGGTGGCGGGCATCGGCTTCATCCTCGTCATCTATCTCTCGACGCACGGCTACGACCGCGCGGTCATGGTGACGCCGACCTGGTTCCTGCTGCTCGCGTGGGTCATCGCCATGGCCTTCGCCGTGACGGGCCAGATCACCAACGACCTCGTCTCGCCCGCCCTGCTGGGCGGCCTCGTGCTCATCGTCATGCTGATCGGCTTCACCGTCATGCAGCACGCCTTCGCCGGCGGCGCGCTGGCGCAGGGCCTCGTCAGCGACAGCGAGCGCAAGGCGCTGGCGCTCGCCGGCTCCGGCGACACGGTGTTCGACTGGGACGTCACGGCCGACCGCGTCTATGTCAGCCCCGAGGTGGAGACGCATCTCGGCCTGAAGCGGGGCGCGCTGGAGGGCGCGGCGGCGAGCTGGCTCGAGGTGATGCACCCCTTCGACCGCGACCGCTTCCGCGCCACGCTCGACGCCGTGCTGGAGCAGCGCCGCGGGCGCGTGCACATCGACTTCCGGCTCAAGACCGCCGACGGCCACTACCACTGGTACGCGATGAAGGCCCGCCCGGTGGTGGGCTCGGACGGCGAGGTCGTGCGCGTCGTAGGCACGCTGGCCGACGTGACGGACAGCAAGAATTCCGAGGAGCGCATCCTGCACGACGCCGTGCACGACAACCTCACCGGCCTGCCGAACCGCCGCCTGTTCCTCGACCGGCTCGACACGGCGCTCACCCTGGCGCGCACCGACGGCTCAATGCGTCCCACCGTGATCGTGCTGGACATCGACCGTTTCAAGCAGATCAACGAATCGGTTGGGCTGCCCGCGGGCGACAGCATCCTGCTCGCCATGGCGCGCCGCCTCGGCCGCCTGATGAAGCCGCAGGATACGCTGGCCCGCATCTCCGGCGACCAGTTCGCCGTGCTGCTCGTCTCCGAACGCGATCCCGAGCGCATCACCCTGCTGGCGGACGCCATTCGCCGCGTGATCGCCACGCCGGTGATGTTCGGCGACCGCGAGATCTTCATGACGACGTCGACCGGCATCGCGCTGCCCGACCCCAGCACGACCTCGCGCGGCGAGGACGTAGTGCGCAATGCTGAGATCGCGATGATGCACGCCAAGCGCCAGGGCGGCGACCGCATCGAGGTGTTCCGCCCCGCCATGCGCGCGCAGCGGACCGACCGCCTCGCGCTGGAAATGGACCTGCGCCGGGCCGTCGAGCGCGGCGAGATCAAGGTGCTGTTCCAACCTATCGTCCGGCTGGAGGATCGCACCGTCGCCGGCTTCGAAGCCCTGATGCGCTGGGACCATCCCAAGCATGGCCGCCTCGGCCCGAGCGAATTCATCTCCATCGCCGAGGAGAGCGGGCTCATCATCGAGCTCGGCCTCGTGGCGCTGGAGAAGACCGCGCATGAGCTCGCCGCCTGGCAGAAGGCGCTCGACGTCGACCCGCCGATCTTCGCCAGCGTGAACGTGTCGAGCCGCCAGCTGCTGCGCCACGACCTGCTGCAGGACGTGAAGATGGTGATGTCGCGCTACGCCGTGCAGCGGGGCAGCCTCAAGCTCGAGCTCACCGAGAGCATCGTGATGGACAACCCGGAATACGCGGCGCAGATCCTGACCCGAATCGTCGACCTCGGCGCGGGCCTGGCGCTCGACGATTTCGGCACCGGTTATTCCTCGCTGAGCTACCTGCAGCGCTTCCCCTTCGACAGCATCAAGATCGACAAGTCCTTCGTGCGGCCGGACAGCAAGGGCTCCCGCCCGGTCCTGCTGCGCTCCATGGTGGCCATGGCGCACGATCTCGGCATGCAGGTGGTGGCGGAGGGCGCGGAAACCGAATCCGACGCCATCGAGCTTTTTCAGCTGGGCTGCGAATACGCCCAGGGCTACGCCTTCGGGCCCCCCATGTCGGCGCTGGAAGCACGCAAGCTGGTCGGCGCCGCCGTGGAAGCCGCGTGACGTGAGCATCCCTTCCCTTCTCCCATCGAGGGAGAAGGTGGCGCGAAGCGCCGGATGAGGGGGCGCTGGGGACAGCTTCTTCCGTCCACGGATCCGTGTCCCCGGCCGACCCCTCAACCGTCCGGCCTGCGGCCGGCCACCTTCTCCCTCAGGGGAGAAAGGAACGTGCCGCCTGCTGCCTGATGGGGGCCAGGCTCCGGAGGTGCAAATCCTGCTTTGCAGCGCGGCGGCTTGCCTTCCCCTCGCCTCACGGCGTCGCCAGCCCTATGTTGCGCTTCTCACGCAGCGGGCTTCCCCCGGAGATCCATGACCACTCACGACGCCAGCTTCATGACGCCGATCCTGATCTTCTGCGCCGGTGCGGTCATCGCGGTGCCGCTGTTCAAGCGCGCGGGCCTGGGCGCGGTCATCGGCTACCTCGCGGCGGGTCTCGCCATCGGGCCCTCGGGGTTCGGGCTCTTCACCGACGCCGGCACGGTGAGCGGGGTGGCCGAGCTCGGCATCGTGCTCCTGCTCTTCGTCATCGGGCTGGAGCTGAAATTCTCGACGCTGGTGGCCATGCGGCGCGACATCTTCGGGCTGGGGCTCGCGCAATTCGCGGTGACGGCGGCCGTCATCGGGCTCATCGCCTACCCCATGCTCGCCCGGCCGCAGGGGGCGGTGCTGATCGGCATCGCCTTCGCCATGTCCGCCACCGCCATCGCACTGCAGATCCTGGACGAGCGCGGAACGCTGCAGACGAGCTACGGCCAGCGCACCTTTGCCGTGCTGCTGTTCCAGGACATGGCGATCGTGCCGATCCTCGCGCTCGTGCCGCTGCTCGCGACCGGCGGGATCGAGGCCGGGCAAGGCGGTTGGCAGGAGGCGCTGGTCGGGGTCGGCAAGGCCGTGGGCGCGATCGCGCTCATCGTCCTGGCCGGGCGGTATCTGCTGAACCCGTTCTTCCGCATCCTCGCCATGACAGGCGCGCGCGAGGTGCTCACCGCGGCGGCGCTGCTGGTGGTGCTAGGTAGCGCCTTCGCGATGCAGTTCGCCGGCATGTCCATGGCGCTCGGCGCGTTCCTGGCCGGGCTGCTGCTGGCCGAATCGAACTTCCGCCACCAGCTCGAGGCGGACATCGAGCCCTTTCGCGGGCTGCTGCTCGGCTTGTTCTTCATGAGCGTGGGCATGGGGATGGACGCCTCGCTCATCGGCCGGAACTGGCTGTTCCTCGCTCTGGCCGCGCCCGCGCTGGTGGCGATCAAGATCGGCGTCGCCTACCTCCTGGAACGTTGGCTGCAGCCGGAAGGCCCTTCGCGCCCCCGCAGCGACGCGCTGCGCTCGTCGGCGCTGCTCGCGCCCGCGGGCGAGTTCTCCTACGTGCTGCTGCCGCTGGCCGGAGCGAGCGGTATCCTGAATGCGGCCGAGACGGCGGTTGGCACGGCGATCGCCGCCCTCACCATGGTGCTCGGCCCCATCGCCGCCAAGCTGCTGGAGCTGCGGATCGTCGCCCAGGAGGCGCGCAAGCCTGCGCCCGAGTTCGACCCGGCGGACTTCGACGGCGTGCACGGCAGCGTGCTGGTCATCGGCTTCGGCCGTTTCGGGCAGCTGACGACGCAGGTGCTGCTGGCCGACGATGTCGACGTCACCGTCATCGACAACAACGTCTCCCGCATCCAGCAGGCCGCCCGCTTCGGCTTCAAGGTGTACTATGGCGACGGCACGCGGCTCGACGTCCTGCGCGCGGCAGGCGCCGCCAACGCCCGCGTCATCGCGGTGTGCGTCGACGGGAGGGAGGACGCGCTGACCATCCTGGAGCTCGCGCGCGAGCACTTCCCGCTGGCGCAGGTGCATGTGCGCGCCTTCGACCGCATCCACGCCGTGGACCTGCTCAACGGCGGCGCGGACTTCCAGATCCGCGAGACGCTACTCTCGGCGCTGGAGTTCGGCCGGCAGGCGCTGGTGGCGGTGGGCGTCGACCGGGACCGGGCCAACGAGGTGCAGATCGCCGTGCGCGAGCGCGACGAGCAGCGGCTCGCGGTGCAGCTCATCGAGGGCAAGGTCCGGCCCGCCGACTACAGCGGCGTGCCGCGCTTCACGCCAGAGCCGCTGTCGCAGCCGCGCGCGCGGTCCAAGGCCCTCTCGGCGGAGACCGAAGCCGCGATCGGCACGTCCGGGCCGGCGGAATGAGCGCGGCTGCCAAACCAGCCGGCAAGGCTGGCGACGCGGTCTTCACCCGCGGCTCGACCTTTCGCCACGTCGCCGTGATGTCGGTGACGGGCGCCATCGGGCTGATGGCGATCTTCCTCGTCGACCTGCTGTCGCTACTCTACATCTCCTGGCTCGGCGACGTGAACGTCACGGCCGGCGTCGGCTTCGCCACCACGGTGTTCTTCTTCTCCACCTCGGTGAACATCGGCCTGATGATCGGCGTCACCGCGGTCGTGTCGCGGGCGCTCGGCGCGCGCGATCCGGAGCAGGCGCGCCGGTTGGCGGGCTCCGGCCTGTTCTGGATGACGCTGGTCTCGGCGATTGTCGGCTTCGGGATGATGGCGTTCCTCGGTCCGCTGCTCACCCTTATGGGCGCGCAGGGCCAGGCCTATGACGTGGCGCACCGGTTCCTGCTGATCACCATGCCCTCCAACGCGCTGATGGGGCTCGGCATGGCGTTCAGCGCCCTGCTGCGCGCCGCAGGCGACGCGCGCCGGGGCATGTATGTCACCCTGGCGGGCGGGCTAGCCACGGCGGTGATCGATCCCCTGCTTATCTTCGGCCTCAAGCTTGGCCCGGACGGCGCGGCGACGGCCATCGTCATCGCGCGGATCGTGTTCTGCCTCGTCGGCTATCATGGGACGGCCATCGTGCACGGCATGCTGGCCCGCCCCCGCCTGCCCTGCGTGCTGGAGGACTTCCGGCCACTGGCGCTGGTGGCGTTCCCCGCGGTGCTGACCAACGTCGCGACGCCTTTCGCGAATTTCTATCTCACCAGCATCATCGCCCAGTTCGGGGACGAGGCTGTGGCCGCCAACGCCATCATGACCCGCCTCGTGCCGGTGGCGTTCGGAACCGTGTTCGCGCTCACCGGCGCGGTGGGTCCTATCTTCGGCCAGAACCTCGGCGCACGCCTGTTCGGCCGCGTGCGGCGTACGCTGACGGACGGGCTGCTGTTCTCGCTGCTCACCGTGCTGCTCGCCTGGGCAGGGTTGTTTCTGGCCCAGGGCCTGATCATCAGGTCGTTCGATGCGCATGGCGAGACGGCCGAGTTCCTGCGCTTCTTCTGCGTCGTCGTGGCGGGCAGCTGGATCTTCCATGGCGCGCTGTTCGTGGCGAACTCGGCGTTCAACAACCTCGGCTTCCCCCTGCTCGCGACCGGCTTCAACTGGGGGAAAGCGACGATCGGCACGATCCCGTTCTGCTGGCTCGGCGCGAAGTGGGGCGGCGCGGAAGGCGCGCTGCTGGGGCAAGCCGTCGGCGCGCTCCTCTTCGGGGTGGCCGGCGCGATCGTCGCCTACCGCTGCGTGGACGCGCTCGCCCGCAAGGGCCAGGCGACGCCCGACGCCGCCGCCGCCGAGGAAGATGTGCCTGCAGCGGCGCGCGCCCCGGGATCCGCCTGATCTGCGTCGGTTGGCTGGATGGCGTCTTTCGCCCGACGCGCTAAGGTGGATGCCCGACGCGGCGGGAGAGGTCCATGTTCAACCTGTTCGACATGATGCAGCGTTCCCAGGACGGATCGGCCGTGGAGAACATGGCCCGCCAGTTCGGGCTGACCCCGCGCCAGGCCGAGAACGCGGTGGACGTGCTGCTGCCGGCCTTCACCCTCGCGCTGCAGCGCCACATGCAGAACCCGCAGCTCTGGCCGAACCTGCTGGCCGCCATGCAGCCGCCGCCCGCGCCGCCGAGCAACCCGTTCGAGGCCGCGAGCCGCGCCTTCACGCCGGAGGGCATGCGGCAGGGGGCGGAGTTCATGACGAGCCTGTTCGGCTCCCAGGACCTGAGCAAGCAGGTCGCGGCCCAGGGCGCGGCGGCCTCCGGCCTGCCCGCGCCGATGCTGCAGCAGATGCTGCCGGCCATGGGCGCGATGCTGATGAGCGGGATGCTCAAGACCTTCAGCCAGCAGGGGCTGGCCGGCGTCATGGAAGCGATGAGCCGGACCATGAACACGGCCCAGGCAGGCGCTGCCATGGCGGGTATACCAGGCTTCAATCCTGCCGGCTTCAGCACGGGCGGACAGGCCCAGGCGATGGCGCCCTACATGGAGATGTTCGGCCGCATGATGGGCGCGGCCCCCGAGGCCCCGCCGCCGCCTCCCGAGCCCGTACCCGAGCCGGAACCGGAACCCACTCCCGAGCCCGCCCCCGAGGCGAGCGCGAGCGGTCCCAACCCTTTCGATCCGGCGGCCATGATGGCCTTCTTCGGCCAGATGATGGGCGCCTTCTCGCGGCAGCAGCCGGGGGAGATCGAAGACCGGCCAGCGGACACGAAATCCCGGCCCGAGCCGGAAGCCGCGGCCTCGGCCGCCTCCGCCGCGCCTGCAAAGCCGCAGGCGAGGGCCGTCGGCGCAAAGCCGACGCCGGCAGCGTCGGCGGAACCGAAGGATCAAGCGGCAGAGAGGCGCGGCGAACCGGCTGCTGCGCCGCGGCCCGAGGCTGAAGCAGCGTCCGCCTCCGACGAGGGGTTGAGCGCCTTCGACGCGCTGGTCCAGACCGGCCGCGAGGTGCAGGAGCAGCACCTGCGCAATCTCCAGGCCCTGTTCGCCCAGATGGCGCCGGACGCCGGCAAGTCCGGCGGCGGCTCCACCTGACCGCTCCTGCGGCCGGCTGATGCAGCACAAAAAAGGTCCCGCCTTTCGGCGGGACCATGGGGCGGGATGAGCGAGGGGAAGCTCCTTCCCGCGGGATCGTGCGGCGATCAGGCGGCCCGGTGCATCGGGGGATGCGGTTTGGCCGGCTTCAGAGCCTCATCTCGTCGAAGAGAATCCCTCATTCGGGATCGCTCGGCCGCGATGTGACGAGCCGCCGCCGAGCCGAGCCGTGAAGACGGATCGAAGGTGAACCGGTCCGCCATGGCGTCGTGAACGTCGCCTCGGCTGAGCCCGATGTCCTTGAGGATCCATTCGTCCATCTCGAGCAGGCCACCGATCTCGCGGCGGCTGCGCCAGGTACGCCAGAGACGTGCGACGGCGTGCACGAGTACGGCCCCACGGAACGCCTTCACGGCGCGCGCGGGGGCGGCTGCGTAAGCTTCGGTGAATGGGGTGGGGCCGGGGGCGGTCATGGCTGTCTCCTGAAGCCTTCGGGAATGGATCGGCACGACTCGATGCGCGATCGGTGCGAGTTCAGCAATAATCCTCCATTCTCCATCAGTGAAACGAATGTTTCGAATGGACAGCATCATCGAAACAGATCAATCTTGACAGGACCGCACCAGGGAGGCCGTCATGGTCGCGCTCCTCGACATCGACCAGCTCCGAACTTTCGCCGCCATCTCCGACACGGGCTCCTTCACCAAGGCGGCCGAGGTGGTGCACAAGACGCAGTCCGCCGTCTCCATGCAGATGAAGCGTCTCGAGGAGCGGATCGGCCGACCGATCTTCGAGCGGGACGGCCGCGCCTCGAAGCTCACCGAGGATGGCGAGCGGCTGCTGGATTACGCCCGCCGGATGCTGCGGCTCAACGGCGAGTGCCTGGCGAGCTTCGCCGATGCGGAACTCGCGGGCCGCGTGCGCCTTGGCGTGCCGGACGACTACGCCGACCGGTACCTCCCGGAAATCCTGGCGCGCTTCTCCCGCTCGAATCCCAAGGTCGAGGTGACGGTCGTCTGCGAGCCGACGCCCAACCTCGTCGACCGCATCCAGTCCGCCGACCTCGATCTCGCCATCATCACCCATGTGGAGGGGCGCGGCCCTGCCGAGGTGATCCGGCAGGAGCGGCTGCTCTGGGTGGCCTCGCAGCGCCATGGCGTGCACGAGGAGGCGGTGTTGCCGCTTGCGCTGGGCCGGCCCACCTGCCGCTGGCGGCAGGCCGCGACCGAGCGGCTGGATCAGATCGGCCGCTCCTATCGCATCCTCTACGCCAGCTGGAACTCGAACGCCGTCGGAGCGGCCGTGCTGGCCGGCCTCGCCGTCGCGGTGCTTCCCGAAAGCGCCGTGCGGCCTGGCATGCGCGTGCTGGGGCCGTCGGAGGGCTTCCCGCCCCTCCCCTCCTGCAAGATCGGTCTTTTGCGGAACCGCCACGAGACGTCGCAGCTGGCCGACGCGCTGGCTGGCCACATCATCTCCAGCCTGGACAATCTCAAGGGTTCGGCGACGCCGGAAGACCGCACGCTGGCAGCTGAATGAGCCGTTCCGCGTCGCCCGCAGGTCGTGAGCGGCTGCTCAATTGCGCGAGGCGACGATCGCGGTCGACACCGTGGTCAGCGCCGTCTCGATCGCCGACTTGATCGAACCGGATGCGCCGATGACCGTCACCGAGAAAAACGCGGCCATCAGGCCGTACTCGATCGCCGTCGCGCCGCTCTCACACGCCCTGAAGCGGCGAATGCGCCGGGCCGCTGCAAGGCTAATCGCGCGAGCGGTGACAGCAAGACCGGGCATCGGGACTCCTCGGGCAGAAGAGCGTCGACTGTCCCGCCAATCATTTAACTTCAGCTGACTTTTAGTTCAGTCATTCAACTCAATGACCACTCAAACCGCCGTAGCGGACGTTCGGCCTCGTCCAAGGTGAACGAAGGCTTTCGATCTCGGCCTATGAACGCCGGCGGGCCAGCACCAGCCAGTTGCCGAGCAGCACGAGCGCGAGCCCCGTCAGGGCCGAGGCGGTCCAGACGTAACCCTCGAAGATCGTCGAGATGACGAGCGCGACCACCGGGATCACCACGGTGGTGTAGCCGGCCCGGGCCGCACCGATCCGGTCCAGCAGCCGCAAATAGGCCGTGAAGGCGAACACCGAGGCCACGATGGCGAGGTACAGAAGGGAACCGAGGTAGCTGGGCTGCATATCGATCGTGAATGTCCGCCCTCGCAGCAGCGCGACGATGAACAGGAAGGCCGTGCCGTAGGCGAGGCCCCAGACGGTCGAGGCGACCAGGGACACGCCGCGCCGGCGGACCGACGTGGCGACGATATTGCCGATGCAGAACACCAGTGTGCCCAGCACACACTGAACGAGCCCCAGGACCGCGCCGGCTCCGACCGCGCCGTTGCCGATCTCTGGGGCGAACATCGCCGCCACCCCTGCCACGCCGAGAAGGCCTCCCAAGGCGACGAGCGGCTCGGTCCGTTGGCGGAAGATCACCGCGGCGAGCACGAGATTGCCCACGGAGGCCAGCGAAAACACCACGGACAGCAGGCCGGAGGGAACGGTCGCCCCGCCATAATAGAAGAGAAGGAAGTTGCCGGAGAACAGCGTCACGCCCAGCACGGCGAGGAGCATGTGGTCCCGCAGCGGATAGGCGAGCCGTTCACGGGTGACCAGCGCCAGGACCAGCATCACCACCCCGGCGATGGCGAAGCGCCAGACGAGCGAAACCTCCGGCGCGACCACGCCCAGCTGCAGCCGCAGCGCAATCCAGCTCGTTCCCCAGATCAGGACCGTGGCGGCGTAGAGGCCGAGCGCGGTGCGGTCGAAGCGACCAGGGGAATTGGGGGCGCCGGCAAGGTGGGACACGGTTGTGGGGGAAGAGACTGAGGTCACGCGGGATCCCGGGCCAAGGCGGCACAGCGTTATCCCATGGCATCGCCCGTGACCAATGATGATTGGTCATGCTCTCGAGTGATGGCGCTTTGGGTCATGGCGCTCTTGGGTCATCGCGCTCTTGGGTCACGGCCCTCTCGGGTCACGGCCCTTCACCCCGCGGCGAGCGCGTCAGTCGCTCCAGAGCGAACCTTGCCCGATCCGTGGCGAAATGCGAAAGCACGCCCGTCCCGGCGAGCCCGGACTCAGGTGAAAGCCGCACCATGGACCATTCGCAGCCGCATCCCTCTCCCGCCGCGCCCTCCCGGGAGGGACGGCGCGTGACGACGCTGCGCGGCCGCAGGCTGGTGGTGACCGACGACAAGCCCTCCTTCTGGGACAAGGCCGCCGCCGGAACCTGGGAGCCCGAGCTCCTGGCTGCCTTGGAGGGCCTGGTTCGTCCCGGCGATGTCTTCCTCGACATCGGGGCCTGGGTGGGACCGACGAGCCTGTTTGCGGCCCTTCTCGGCGCGGAGGTGGTCAGCGTGGAGGCGGACCCGCGGGCGGCCGAGTTGCTCCGGGCCAATTTCGCCGCCAACCCGGCGCTTGCGGCGCGCTTGCACGTGATCGAGAGAGCGGCCTCTCCGAACGCCGGAAAGCTGCGTCTCGGCGCCCCACGCAAGCAGGGCGACAGCATGAGCAGCGCGCTCCTCGGCAACCTCGCCAACTCTTGGGAGGTCGAGACCATTCAACCGGAGTCGCTGATGGAGACAGTGAAAGCCGCCGGCGAGGGATCGCTTGTGGTCAAGATCGACATCGAGGGCGGCGAATACGCGCTGCTTCCCGCCTTGGCGCCGCTTCTCACACAGGGGCGCATGCGCGCGGCTCTCGTGGCGTTCCATCCCGGCCTTCTGCGCGAGGGAGGACGGCCGGACGCGGAGATCGCTGCAGCGACCGCGCGCTGCTTCGAGGCCATGGCGACATGGCGCGCTCGCATGGTGGATATCGACAGCGAAGACCCGCCAGCAGTCGTCGCCGCGCAGCAAAACAGCACGGTCCTGTTCACGCCCCTGTCATAAATCAAGGCGAACAGGTTAAAAGCGATGGAGCGTGTCACCTCGAACGAGGCGCTTGGCCAGGCGACTTGCGCACGGTGTCTGGCGCAGAGAGGGCAGATCGGCCCATCGTATTCTGATGAAACGCCTTTCGACGGTTCGGGAACCGCAGCCTTGGAATGGAAAATTGCTCGTGCGAAATCAGAGGCGACGGTCTATTCTTTCAACTGTGGGCTCGGGCCGATGAGCCGGGAGCCCCGGGGACTGCGCGTACGAAGAGTTTGCCTGTCGGCTGGGCAATGGCTTGCGGTAGGAACCCATCTCAGGGTTCCGCCATTGATGGGTTCGGCGCGCATGGGAGTCCGTGTGTGATGCTTTACGGAAAGCCGGACTTCTCCGGAAGCCGCGTTGCCGCGCCTCCGCGGCGGGCTCCTCGGGTCCTCATCTACAGCCACGACACCTTCGGGCTCGGACATCTCCGCCGCTCGCGCGCGATCGCCAATGCGCTCGTGCGCTCGAATCCCGACACCTCGGTCATCATCATCTCGGGCTCGCCCGTCATCGGTTCGTTCGACTTCGGCAATGGCGTCGACTTCGTGCGGGTCCCCGGCGTGGTGAAGCTGCCGAACGGCGACTACACCAGCCTGAACCTCAACCTCGGGCTGGACGAGGCGGTCGCGCTTCGCGAGTCGATCATCCGCAACACCGCCTCGGTGCTGAACCCGGACATCATCATCGTCGACAAGGAGCCGACCGGCTTTCGCGGCGAGATCATCCCGACGCTGGAGGAGGCGAAGGCCCGTGGCGCGAGACTGGTGCTGGGCATCCGTGACGTCATGGACGAGCCCGCGCTCCTCGTGCCGGAGTGGGAGCGCAAGGGCGCGGTCCAGGCCCTGGTCAAGTACTACGACGACATCTGGATTTATGGCCTGAAGGACATGTACCAGCCGCTCGTGTCCCTCAATCTTCCGGCGGAGGTCGAGCGGCGCATCACTTACACCGGCTATCTGCGCCGCGAGTTGCCGGACGAGCCGCACCTCGTGCGCTATCCCAAGCTGACGCGCGGCCCTTTCGCGCTCGTCACCACGGGAGGCGGCGGCGACGGCGAGGACCTGCTCGACTGGACGATCTCGGCCTACGAGACCGATAAGTCGATCCCCCTGCCCGCCCTGGTGGTGTTCGGACCGTTCATCGCCCGCAACACCCGCCGCGGTTTCCTGGAGCGCATCGCCAAGCTCGACAATGTCGACGCCATCATGTTCGACGCCAAGATCGAGCACCTGATGAAGAAGGCCGCCGCGATCGTTGCAATGGGCGGCTACAACACGTTTTGCGAGATCCTCTCCCTCGACAAGCCGGCGCTGATCGTGCCGCGCAAGACGCCGCGGCTGGAGCAGGCGATCCGTGCCTCCTGCGCTGAGCGGCTCGGACTCATCCACCAGCTCGACGGCCTCGACGCGACGGCAAACGGCAGAGGCCACGATCCCGCCGAGATGGCCCGCGCGATCAAGGCGCTGCGCAGCCAGCCCAAGCCCTCGGAGGCCATCATCCCCGGCCTGCTCGACGGCCTCGACACCATCGAGACCATCACGAAGCCCTGGATGGAGGCAGCGCGCCGCGGGCAGCCCCTCAGCTCGCTGGTCGGCGTGGCCGCCGAATGAAGGTTCAGCCTGGCGATTTCGGGCGGCTGGGACCCATCGCGGTCGTGATGAAAGGCTACCCGAGGCTGTCCGAGACGTTCATCGCCCAGGAGATCCTGGCCCTGCAGCGCGCAGGCGTCGACCTGGAGATCTGGGCGCTGCGGCATCCCACGGACAAGGCCGTCCATCCGCTGAACCGCGCCATCACGGCGCCCGTGCGCTACCTGCCGGAGTATCTCTACCGCGAGCCCTTCCGCGTGTTGGCGGGCGCCTTCGCGGCCGTGCGCCAGCCCGGCTTCGGGCGGCTCATGACCCAGTTCTGGCGCGACGTGCTGCGCGACCCCACGCCCAATCGCGGACGGCGGCTCGGGCAGGCCATGGTGATGGCCCGCGAACTCGACGCCGCCATCCGGCACATCCACGTGCATTACCTCCACACGCCGGCCTCGGTGGTCCGCTATGCGGCGTTGCTCACGGGACGGTCGTTCAGCTTTTCGGCGCACGCCAAGGACATCTGGACGACGCCGGCCTGGGAGAAGCGCGAAAAGATCGCCGACGCCGCCTTCGGCGTCACCTGCACGCAGGCCGGGCTCTCGGCGTTGCGGGACGTCGCCGACGCCGGGGATCTCGGCCGCCTGTCGCTCGTCTATCACGGGCTCGACCTCAGCCGCTTTCCCGCCCCGCCTGGCCGCGCCCTTCGCGACGGAGGCGACGCAGCTGATCCGCTCATCATCCTGTCCGTGGGCCGCGCGGTGGCCAAGAAGGGCTACGGCGACCTGCTGCAGGCGCTCGCCCGCCTGCCCCCGGACCTGCATTGGCGTTTGGTCCACATCGGATCCGTGAGCCACTCCCCGAAATCCGGACAGTGACGGAAGCTATGATGTGACGTCTGCTGATCTCCAAGGATGGGGAGATCAGAGCATGCGCAAACGCAGGAACCATGATGCGGGC